>JAABUM010000152.1_pt1 | contig 137368 bp, 143 predicted proteins | sample 5559161 | NCBI WGS metagenome assembly JAABUM01 (sample SAMN10711868, study PRJNA513369) | rock metagenome | isolation source: Antarctica rocks | place: Antarctica: Victoria Land, Siegfried Peak nord
AGGTCTTCCGCATCCTGTCCGAGCGCTACCGCAACCGGCGGCGGCGGTTCGGCCTGCGGTTCAACTTGATCGCGGCCCTTTACAACCATGAACTCAACGATTGACCCTTATGCAAGAGGTCTATTGGATTGGGGGGGAGAGACACCACCTTATGGCTACCTTCCCTGTGACGGAAGGCCACTGCCTAACTCGGGACAATATGCCGCCCTCTTCGTCGCAATTGGCAGCTTGTACGGAATAGGACTTGATGACGCGGGGGCGAAAGTCACGGGATGTGACTTTAACCTGCCTGACCGGCGAGGTGTGTTTCCACGCGGTGTTGATGCAAACGGTCTCCGTGACAGTGACTTCGCTAACCGCACTGCTTTGCATGGTGGGACGGCAAGCGGGGGTAGAGTGGGTTCATATCAACCAGACGATTTTAAGAGCCATCATCACGATGTCAACGACCCGCCACACTCACATACTTCCGACGCTCAAGTGGATGTCGCTGAAGGTTTTGCAGGCGGTGGCAATACCGGTAATGGCCATGAAGAACCAAATGGCAACACAAAAGCCACAATTCAGCCGAATGTGACAGGCATAACGATTAGGGATACAGGCGGCAACGAAACTCGTGCCAAGAATGTTTATGTGAATTACATTATCAAATATAAGTAGCTTCCGATAGCCCTCTTCTGTTCACGCAATAGAAGGGGGCTTTTTCTAGGAGGAATTCATGCTTACTATTTCATTCCCGCAATCTGCGTTTGCACAAGGCGATATGGTTTCAGCAGATGTTCAAGCTTTTGGAACTGTGACTGTTGAGAGCGATCTTAGTCAGAGCAGCATTTCTCTTGACGTCAATGGCAGTGATAGCGTTGACTTAGGGAGTGTCAACGCGCCTGGCTTTTATTCTGAGCGTTTTCTGAGTGACCCAGACGAAAGCGATTGGGTGCTGGGCTTTTTTCCATCGAGTGATACCCAATATGATTTGGTTCCTTTCCAGGCGTCCGAGCCGGTGGCCGGACCCAGCGACCTTGTGACCCACTTTAAGCAGGGCTTCACTACAGATCGTATCAAAGATGCTTACAACAAAGTCGGCCCGAATTGGATCGCCGCTCACGCCGTTGCTGGCTCCACCGTCCTTCTCGTCTGCGCCCTAGCGCTTTCTATGCCGGAAGTCATCGTGACATGGACTATGTGCGGAAAAGGTCTGGCAGGCGAGGCCGAAGATCTTGCTGCTACCATTCTCGGTGAAATGCTTAACTCGATGAACGCCGATGGCTTGCTCACAGATATCGAGCGGGACGCGTTGCTACTGAATCTTAAGCAGGCTAATCTTCTCGTCCAACTCAGCCTTAGCAGCGACCAGATAGACTTTATCTTCACCCTCGTCGGCGGTGCAGCGAATGAAGTTATTCAGGGCGATAATCTAAAGCTCGGCTTCAAGTTTACTGAAGACTTCACCAAGAAGTTTCTGTTTTTAATTGATCTGAAAGATAAACTGCCGTGACCAGACACAGCCCCGACGCGGTAGGGCAGGCACGGGGCCTGCCCCTACCCACAACAGAACATGTGGGGCAGCCCCCCTGTTGTTGCCCTCCCTGCGCGCTTGTCCCTCATATGCAATCGTCCTGGGGGCTGAACTCAGGCCCTTGACAGCCCCCGCCGCCGCGCGCTATAATCCACGCATCTTCCGAGGCCGCGACCGCCTCCGCCCAGGCCGCAGAAAGGAGTGCCGACCCATCCCGCGCTGACCAACTTAACTCTTGCCCTCACGCCGACCCGTCCGCACGACTCGCGCCGACCCTTGCCTCTGTGGCCTTGGGCCGGTTTTTTGTTTGTCTTCCTCCGCCGGGCTGTCACGCCCAGGGGCGCTGAGACCGCCCCACCATTCCCATGACACACCTTTTATTCCCGCTGCCGCGCGTCAAGACCTGGGAGGACGCACGCCTTCAATCCATCCGCGCGCTGGGCAAGCGGACGGAGCGCGACCGGACCAGGACGTTCTTCGCCGAGGGCCTGCGCTTCGTCGGCCAGGCCGTCGCGCAGAACGCCCACATCGAGGCCGTCCTGGTCGTCCCCAAGATGCTGGAGCACCCGTTCGGGCTGCGTCTGCGGCGGCAGCTAGAGCAGAAGCATGTCCCCCTCTGGGAAACGACGCCCGACCTGTTCCTGCGCCTGTCGCGTGCCGAGGAACCGCAGTGGATCGGGGCCGTCGTCCGCCAGCGCTGGGACACGCCGGCCTGCATTTCCTCTTCCGGCCCGTCTCCGGGCGGCCTGTGCTGGGTGGCGCTTGACCAGGTGCATTCGCCCGGCAACCTGGGGACGATCCTGCGGACGGGCGATGCCGTGGGCGCGTCCGGCTTGATCCTCATCGGCGACTCGGTGGACCCTTACGACCCCGCCTGCGTCCGTGCGACGATGGGCGCGATCTTCTCCCAGCGTCTGGTCCGCGCCACGCCCGCTGAGTTTGCCGCCTGGAAGCAAGGGAGCGGCTGCCGGCTGGTGGGTACGTCCCCCCACGCCGCGCACGACTACCGGGCCGTCTCCTACCCGGCCCAAACCGTCCTGTTCATGGGCGGCGAGAAGAAGGGCTTGTCTGAGGAGCGGCAGCGCCTGTGCGACGACCTGGTCCGCATCCCGATGGTCGGGCGTGGCGACTCGCTCAACCTCGCCATCGCCACCGGCGTCCTGCTGTACGAGGTCTTCAACCAGCGGCGTCATCTGGAAGGGCTTTTGTGACCAGGGGGCGAGTCTCGCTATCGGCGTCGTAGTGCCCTTCCGCCAGCATCCACGGCGGCAGCGGCCCAAATGACAGAAGCAGTTCGACGGCGCTGCATCGGCAGATGGTGCAGCGTCCACGCTCGTAGAGGGTCAGCAGCGTCGGCACGGCTTCAAGCATGGGATTCGCCTCAATCAGCTTGCGGGTCAAGAAGCCAAGCGAGTGGTACTCCTCGGCAGGCATCTTCTGAAGTACCAGTCGCTCGACCCGCGTGTAGTCGCCGGGGGCGAAGTTATTCCGCAGCAGATGCAGGGCATCTCGGGGTGGCGTTTCAGCCTCCCACAGTCCCAGAGCGAGGGTACGGATGCGCGGGGCCGCAAGGTTGCCGAGCGCCCAGCGCGCCGCCTCGGCGATGTCTTCATCCCGCCCCCGCGCTAGATTGAGGAGCCGGTCAATGGAGAGCGGGAAAGGCCGTTCGCGAAACAGATGGAGCCGCTTGAGCAGCGGCACGCGGTCGGTCTCGACCAGCAAGTCCTGCGCCAGCCTGGCGAGTGTGTCATTGTCCAGACGCCTCGCCCAACTCCGCCACTTCTGCCAGCGTGTTGTCTGCTTCGGGTCAGCAACCAGTATTTGGAGGTCCTCGTAAGTCGGCACGGGGAGGGGCTGACGGCTGTTGCGTTGATTTCGCCACTGCGCCCGCTTCTGCTCAACTCCTGCAAAGTAGGCGGCCAGTTTCGGGCGTTCCTGAGCCGCGCGCTCCAGAGCCTGCCGTGCCTCTTCTTGGCCGATCTGCTCTTCCAGGGTTTCGAGTAGCGCCGCTTCCTCCCAGTAGTCTTCTTCCGACAGGGGGTGATGCTGCCACTGCTCCGCGGCGAAGAGATAGCCGTCAAGGCCATCTAGCGTGACGAGATCATCCACGCCGGTCGTCTCGTGATAGACGGCGTTCCGCGCGAAGCGGTCGTACATCACGCGCCGCGCCTCAGCATCGCCGTTTTTGGCAAATCGGGCGACCAGTTCATAAAGCTGGCCGTAGCTGTAATCTTCGTTGTCTGTGCCGAGCGCTTGACGAATCTGAGCGGCGTAGAACTCAGGCTCGCCGGTGGCCCGCATGATGTCGAAAAGGTACTCCGTCCGATAGCTTTCGGCCTGCTGATCGAACGCGCGGTGATGGAGGCACGAGTCGAGAATAGCTTCCCGGAAGGCCGTGGCATCATTCTCGCGCAGGAAGAGGATGACCCGGCCGAAGCCGCAACTGAGCTTGTCCAGGAACGTATCGGCATCAATCGGGATGTTTGTAAAATCAGTCGGCAACGGGTTTCTCCTTCTTGGCCTCAGCCTTCCTTCTCTTATCGTTCCCGCGCCGCCCACTGCTAAATCCCGAACGATACCCTTCTTGACACCCTTCCCCAAACCTGCTACACTGCTCGCAGCACTACAGAAGATAGCTCAGGGAGAATGCGATGAACCTCACTCTGAACCCTCGTTCCCAATCCGCTTTGCTGGCGGCGGCGCTGACCTGTTTCGGGGCCGTCGCCCACGCCCAGGCGCCCCATTCGAAGGCGACCACAGCGAAGAAGACGCGGCTGGCGTTTGTCACCAACAACCCGTCGGACTACTGGACCATCTGCCGCAAGGGGACGGAGGCGGCGGCGAAGGATTTGGGGACGGTAGAGGTCGAGTTCGTCATGCCCGCCGACGGCACGGCGGTCATGCAGAAGCAGGACGTGGACGACCTGCTGGCGAAGGGCGTCCAAGGCATCGCCGTCAGCCCGGTAGACCCAGCCAATGAGACGCCGTACCTGAACGGTGTCGCTGCCAAAACGAACCTGATCACGGCGGACAGTGACGCCGGGGCGAGCCGCCGGCTGTGCTACGTCGGGACGGACAACCATGCGGCGGGCGTCATGGCGGGCCATTTAATCAAGAAGGCGCTGCCGCACGGTGGCCAGATCATGCTGTTCGTCGGGATCACCCGCGCCCGAAATGCCCATGACCGCATGGCGGGCATCGAGGACGCCCTGCGCGGCTCCAACGTCACGATCCTGGGGGTGCGGACGGACGACACCGACCACGCCCGCGCCAAGCAGAATGTGACCGACACGCTGGCCCAATATCCCCACATCGCCGCCCTGGTCGGCCTGTGGAGCTACAACGGCCCGGCGATCTACAGCGCGGTCTGGCAGAAGGGCAAGACCGGCAAAGTACGGATCATCGCCTTCGACGAGGAGAACGACACGCTGAACGGAATCCGGGACGGCGCCATTTACGGGACTATCACCCAGCAGCCGTACCGCTTCGGGTACGAGTCCGTCAAGATGCTGGCGGCCCTCGCCCGAGGCCACAAGAGTGTTATTCCTGCCGGTCGCCGCCTCATCATCCCGACGCTGGCGATCACACGGGGCAATTTGGAAGCGTATCAGGCCCGGCATCGGAAGCAGTTGGCCGGGGACTGAGGCGGCTTTACCTGCCCTGAACGGCAGGGCTTTAGAAGAGCAAATCCCCGCCTTCGCGGGCATCAATGCCGTTGGCTGTATCTTCATCTTCGCCCGCGAAGGCGGGGGCTTGCACTGCTAAAGCACGGGGGTTCAGCCCCGTGCCATTTACATAGGAAGTCCCATGCCATCTAACGAAACATTGCGCCAGGAAGTTTTGGGGATGCAGGCCCGCGACCAGGAGATGCGGAAGACGATCATGGCCCGGTATGGGTTGGGGGTGCCCTTCAGCCCGGAGGACGCGGCCTGGGTCGAGGCCGTGGACGGCGGCAACACGCGGCGGATGCAGGAGATCATCCGGGACCATGGCTGGCCCAGCCTGTCCGTCGTCGGGGAGGACGGGGCCGCCGCCGCCTGGCTTCTGGTGCAGCACGCGGACGAAACCCCCGACTTCCAGAAGCAGTGCCTGGAACTGCTGGAAGCGGCTGTCGCGGTAGGGGAGGCGTCCGCCCGGAACCTCGCATATCTGACGGACCGCGTGCGCGTCCACGATGGCTTGCCCCAGGTGTATGGGACACAAGGGCAGTGGGTTGACGGCAAACTCGCTTTGGGAGACATCGAGGAGGCTGATGGGGTGGACCAAAGGCGCGCGGCCATGGGGCTTGAGCCGGTGGCCGAATATCTCGCCACCCTGAAGCGTCATTACGGGGATGACTCTCCGTGATTATCCGAGAAGCGGTGCCCGATGACGCGGAAGAACTCGTTGCCTACATCCACCGCCTGGATGACGAGCCGGACAGCATGTTGCCGCGCGCCCCCGGCGAGTTCCTGATGACGGTGGAGGCGGAGGGGGCGCTGCTGGCTGAGTACGCGGCGTCGGACAACGCGGTCTACCTCGTCGCCGAGGCGGAGGGCCGCCTGGTCGGAAGTTTAAGCTGCACCGGCGGCAAGCGCCGGGCCACGCGCCACAACGCCGACTTCGGGATGTCGGTCGCGCCGGAGTGGCGGAATCAGAGGATCGCCACGGCTTTGTTGAGCCGCCTTATCGCTTGGGCGGAGGACACGGATATTATCCGCCGCCTTGAACTGGAGGTCTATGCTCACAACGCGCCGGCCCGCCATCTTTATCAGAAGTTCGGCTTCGCCGAGGAAGGCCGACGCCAAAGGGGCTACTTCCAGCACGGGCGCTTCATTGACGGCATCCTCATGGCGCGGCTGCTATAGCCGGCGCCGTCCAGCCACCGGAAAAGAGTAACAGCCTTCACTGCCTCTTCCTGGGCCTGGCCCAGCGCCGGCTCCATATCCACTGGGAGGAAGATGCCCGGCCTGTCTAGGGAACCAGGATGATCTTGCCGCGCGCGCCCGATGCCATGACGGCCTCATGTGCGCGGGGCGCATCCGCCAGCGGGATTTCCTGTGCAATGATCGGCGTCAGTGTCCCGTTCGCCAACCCCGCGCCGACAGCGGCGTGGAGCTGGGTCGTCTCGCTTTCCGTCGCATTCACCAGGCTCATGCCCAGGATGGAAGAGTTTTTGCCCATTGTCAGGCGCGGATCAATTTCAACCGGACCCCGGTTGCCGATGACCACGACCCGCCCGTTCTGCGCCAGGAGGCTCAGGTCTTTAGCGAGGTTGACGTTCGCCAGCATCTCCAGAATGACATTCACACCCTTGCCGCCGGTGAGTGCCTTGATCTCATCCTCATAGCCCCTTTGGGTGTGATCCAGGACATGGTGCGCGCCCTGCTCGGCGACAAGCCGCCGGCCCGCCTCACTGCCCGCCGTGCCGAAGACCGTCAGCCCTGCCGCCCGCGCGATCTGCACGGCGGCCAGCCCGACGCCGCCGCTCGCGCCATGCACCAGCAGGGTTTCGGCCGGCAGCGCCTTTGCCCGGTTGTACAGACCATAGTAAGCCGTGTAGTAGGGCACATGCACGGCAGCGCCCTGCGCGAACGACAGCCGCTGGGGCAGGGGCCGTGCCTGGGCCGCCGTGCAGAGCGCTTTCTCGGCATATGCCCCTGTGATCGTTCCCGCCAGATACACACGGTCTCCGGGCTGGACCGTGGTGACCCCCTCGCCGACCGATTCGACCGTCCCCGCCGCGTCCGAGCCGGGCGTGTAGGGGAGCGGACGCTTGCCGTAGCCGCCTGACCGGATGTAGGTATCAACGGGGTTGACGCCGATTGCCCCCACCGTCACGAGCACCTGCCCCGGGCCGGGCTGCGGGGCGGCGATCTCTTCCAGGCGGAGCATGGCCGGCCCGCCGAACTCATGGACTCGAATGGCTTTCATGGGCGCTAGACCTCCCTCTCGTCAATGTAGCACCAGCGCCAGTCTTCGCCGGGCTGGAACGACTGCATGATCGGGTGCTGGGTCGCGTGGAAGTGCTTCGTCGCGTGCTTGTTCTTCGACGAGTCGCAGCAGCCGATGTGGCCGCATTCCAGACAGAGTCTTAGGTGAACCCAGGTGTCGCCCATCTTCAGACATTCTTCGCAGCCTTGCGGTGTGCGAGGCTCGACATCCCGGATCTGGTCCAGGTGCGTACATTGGTCAGCCATCGTGTTTCTCCTTCGTTCCTGCGATCTTTGTTCCTACGATCTTTGTTCCTACAATCGGCGGCGCACTTGAAAGCGCGTGTTTCCCGGCTCGGAAGTGACACGGAGGTCGCCAGGGTGCCGAGCGACGGCGATCCGATAAGCGGTGTCCAAGCCTAGCCCCGTCCCCGCGCCGACGCCTTTGGTGGTGAAGAACGGCTCGAAGATGCGGCCCTGAACGTCCTCGGGAATGCCCGGCCCGTCGTCGCCGATCTCGACCAGAACATGGTCGTCTTCCCGCGCCGTTCGCACGAACAGGCGCCCCTTGCCGCCCAATACATCAATGGCGTTGTCCATGAGGTTGGTCCAGACATGGTTCAGTTCGCTCCCATTCAGCGGAACCCTGCCCGCGCCCAACGTGTTACGGGCGGCATGAACAGACGCCGTATCGAACCCGCTCCCGGACAAGAATCCGTCTGGGACTACCCCCGCCCGCCGCGCCTCGAAGACACCGACAGGCACCTCCAGGTCGTCTTCGGCGGTATGGTCATCGCCGACACGCGCCGCGCCAAGCGCATCCTCGAAACCAGCCACCCGCCCGTCTACTACCTGCCGCCCGAAGACGTCCGCCTGGAGTGTTTCACCCCCGCCCCCGGTCAGTCCTACTGCGAATGGAAAGGTATGGCGAGCTACTACACGATTACCGTGGGCGACAAACAGGCCGCCTCTGCCGCTTGGTATTACCCAAATCCGACGCCCGCCTTCGCGCCCTTGCAAAACTACATCGCCCTCTACCCCGGCCGCATGGACGCCTGCACCGTGGACAGCGAGCGCGTGACGCCCCAGCCCGGCGAGTTCTACGGCGGCTGGATCACCTCGGACATCGTCGGCCCCTTCAAAGGCGAGCCGGGCACGTCCGGCTGGTAGGTAGCTCCCGGTGCTATGACACACCCAGGACGCCGAAAGGCCCGCGCTATCAGCGCGGGCCTGTTCCATCCTCACGAACCCCGGTGCGGCTGCATCTCATCCTCGATGCTGCGCCGCAGCTCCATCAGCCGGACGGCGTACCGCTCCCTCGCCGCTTCCTCCTCCGAACGTGGCTCCCACGGCGTCACCCCGACCGGCTTGCCGTCCTCGTCTACGGCGACAAAAATGATGATGCAGTGCGTCGTTTCTTGAAAGTGCCCGTTCCTGGGATCGCCCGCGCTCACATCTACGGCGATGTGCATGCTGGTCTTGCCCGTGTAGATGACCCGCGCCCGCACCTCCACCACGTTCCCAATCAGGATCGGCTTGTAGAACCGAATCCCGCCGACATACAGCGTCACGCAGTAGCGCCCGCTCCACCCGACCGCGCAGGCATACCCGGCCTGGTCAATCCACTTCATCACCGCCCCGCCATGCACCTTGCCGCCAAAGTTCATGTCCGTCGGCTCCGCCAGGAACCGCAGCGTCGTCTCGTGTGAGCGTTCGTGTTGCATAGGGCTAGAGGTTCAGCGTGTGCCGCAGCGCACTGTCCATCGGCGGCATTGGGAGTGAGCCGATGACGCGGCTGATCGCGCTGAAAGTGACGGTCGCCAGGTTGTCCGTCAGAACGACCGAGTCCAAAAGCAGGCCGGCCTGCCGTCCCTCCGGGGAAGGCAGCAAAATCGTCACCCGGCTGGGATGGCCGGCGCGGACCATCTGACTGCTGATCATGGCGACGATGACTTGGTTCAACCCGGTCTGCAAGCCATCCGCCTGGACAACCAGGGCGGGACGTAGCTTGGCGGAGACCAAATTGGAATTCGGGAACATCACCAGGATGACGTCACCGCGCTTAACGGCCGGATGTCGCAGCATCGTAGTTGTCGTAGATGTCCATCTCCGGCTGCTCCCAATCCTCGGCGAAAGGCATCAGCCGGGCGCGCAGGTCCGCCGCCTGCTCGCGGTCAATCCCGTGCGCGCGCAGATCGGTCTCGTGGGTGAGTGCCGCATTTGGCTCAATAAACGTGACAATCACCTGCGCCTCGTCCGCGACTCCATTGGGCGTTTCGGATAGCTCGATCCTTCCGTTCCGATAAACGCCTTCCACAGCAGTCAGCATAGCTTTCTCCTCTTACAACTATTCTTCATCTCCTAGCGGCTTATTCACCGAACATGCGTCCGTCACGGCCTTCGCGCAGGAAATCGCGCCCGCTTGGCTTTGGGTTCATAAACTGAGAACGCGCGTCTATCTCCCTTAAAATCGCCATGCGCGGGTCTTCACCAGGCTGTTCCGGCGGTAGAAGTGAAGTGATTGAGTGACCTGCGGCTTCCTGAGCGTTCGCTGTTAGGAATTCCCAAAGAACATCGTTCGCAATTGCATTCGGGTCCTGACCTTCGTGATGCGCCTTCTCTAGCAACTTAGCTTCTGTTTGTGGGTTTAGCGTGATGGTCATGGCGATAGCTCCTATTCAGGCATTATACCCTCAGTCCCTGAGTCCGTCTGCTACTTACCTACCTGCCTGTGATGATAGCAGCCTGGGCAGGTCTGCGACCGGCACATGTGCCACCGCTCCTTTGAGAGTGACATAGTAGCTCTCACGGTAGCTCACTGGCGGCTGTGCGTCATAAAAGGCAATCGCGTGACCGCCCAGAGATACAGCGCCTAGCTTTTCATTGGAGAGCGCGGCGTTCGGTGTGAACGGCACTTCTGTGGCCGGGTTCCGAGTCCGCCACGGAAGTTTGCCACGGAGATAAGGCTGGAGTGCGGCAATCGCCTCGGATGAAGTTCGCATTGGCGGCAAGGTGTCGTTGTGATGCCGAGCGTAATCAATGAGGGCAACTTGCAGCGTGACCAAGTTACGCTGGGTCTTGTACTCATAGGTACACGGCAGGTGATGATCGTATTCAAAGGGGGTGCGATCGGACATGAGAACACCCAGCCCGTGCCAGAAGCCAGCCCCTCCCCAAATGATTAGGCACAGAACCACGCCCGTCAATAAAGCCCCAAATGCCCGCCGCCACACCATAAGGGATTCGCCTTCATCTGAGTGGAAAGGACAAGCCGGCAACGAACGTGCCGCCGGCCTTTTGCGTTTACGGAGTGACCGGCTCCCACTTCTTGGTCTCTGCCGACTTGGCGATGGCGTCCAGCAGGACATTGTTGAGGTAGCCGTCGCGGAAGTTCGGGGTCGGGTTCTCGCCTTTGCCGATGGCCGTGAAGGCGTCGAAGAGCAGGTTGGTGAAGGTGTGCTCGTAGCCGATGTTGTGGGCGGCGGGCCAGTAGTGGCCCGTGTAGCGGTCCTGGCCCGCCGTCACCGTCACGGTGCGGAAGCCGTTCGTGCCCGCGTGGGTGTCCTCGGTGTAGATGTCCAACTCGTTGGGGCGCTCGGCGTTGAAGACGAGACTCCCCTTGCTGCCATTGATCTCGAAGCGGTTGTGGTTCTTGCGGCCCAATGCGAAGCGGGTCGCCTCGAACGTCCCCAGCGCGCCGTTCTCGAAGCGGGCCAGGGCCAGCGAGGCGTCGTCCACGTCCACCTCGCCCATCACGTCGGACGCCTTGCCGCCCAGGCGGTCGTCGGACTCGGCCAGCTCGGGGCGCTGCTTGATGAAGGTCTCCATCAGGCCGCTGACTTCCGAAATCTCGCCGACGAGGTAGCGGGCGGTGTCCAGGCAGTGCGCCAGCAGGTCGCCGTGCGAGCCGCTGCCCGCCGTGTCCTTCTTCAAGCGCCAGACGAGCGGGAAGTTCGGGTCCACGATCCAGTCCTGCAAGAACAGCGCGCGCCAGTGGTAGATCTTGCCGATGTAGCCCTCGTCAATGAGCTGCTTGGCGAACGAGACGGCGGGGTTAGCGCGGTAGTTGAAAAAGATGAGGTGCCGAACCCCGGCCTGCTCGACGGCGTCCAGCATCCGCCGCGCCTCCTCGGACGTGTTGCCGAGCGGCTTCTCGCAGAAGACGTGCTTGCCGGCCTGGGCGGCGGCAACGGCGATCTCGGCATGCATATTGCCGGGCGCCCCGATGTCAATGATGTCAATGTCGTCGCGGGCGATCAATTTGCGCCAGTCCGTCTCGTAACCGTCCCAGCCGAATGTCTCGGCGGCCTTCCTGACCCCGGTCTCGTCGCGCCCGCACAGCGCCTTCATTACGGGCTTGACTTCCAGGTCCGGGAAGAACCGGCCCACCTGCCGGTAGGCGTTGGAGTGCGCTTTTCCCATGAACTTGTAGCCGATCATGCCCACGTTTAACGTCTTTGTTTGGGTCTTCGCTGCCATGTGAATCCTCCTGAATGAGTGTGTGCTGAGTCAAAAAGAAGCGGCCCGCCGAAATGGGTTCGACGGGCCAGGTGACGGCGGCTAAGGCGCGCGCCGTGGCATGGGCACAGGGCGGAAGCCGCCTCCGGCGGAGGGAGCGGGCGTCGGGGTGGCCCCTAGATAGTCCACGATCGTGGCCCGGCTGCGGAGGCCCAGGACATAGGGCCGGATCGCCTGCTGAACCTGCTGGGTGCGCGCGGCGGCGGCGGCATCGTCGTACCGCTTCTTGTCGGCGGGCGTCGGGGCCGTGCTGGTGCTGTCTATCTTGATGAGGTGATAGCCAAATTGAGATTTCACCGGGGTCGGCGTGACCTCGCCGGGCTTGAGGGCGAGCGCGGCCTTCAGGAAGTTAGGGTCAAACGGTGTGCTGGCGTCAATCACCCCCGGCAGATCGCCGCCGTTGCCCTTGCCGGACGGGTCTTCCGTGTATTTGTTGGCGACATCCACGAAGCTCGTGCCCGCTTTCAGCTCGGCCTGGGCTTTGGCGATCAGCGCCAGGGCCTCGGCGTCCGTATGGGGCGGCTTGGCGTCCGGCGCTGGTGCTTGGCCGACGGGGACCATGGCGATCAGCAGGTGCCGCGCGTGGTACTTGATCGGGCTGGGAGTCGGCTTCAGCGTCTTGGCAACCAGGGCTTCCACCTTGAGTTCGGTGACAAGTTGCTCCTTATACGAGGCCAGTGTTTGGTGGTTCTGCGCCAGAAGCGCGTCCAGGCCGCCGGAGGCCTGCGCGTATCGCGCGCGCAGCTCGGTCAGCTTGGCATTCACCTGAGCCGGCGTCACCACGACGTGCTGCTTGGCGGCCTCCTGGTTGACCAGCTCGATCAGGATCATCGAGGCGATGATCTGCGGCCCGGCCACTTTCAGGGCCTGGTCGGCGACCTGGGAGCGCAGAATCTTCTTGCCGTTGACGGTGGCGGCGACGCCCGCCGGGGCAGGCCCGCGCGGGGCGGCGACTGCGACTGGGGGAGCTGGCGGCGGTGGGGGGGGCGGGGGCATGTCCGGGACCATCGCAGTCTGCGCCGGGACGGCCGGTGCGGCGGCTATCATCAGAGCGATGGCGAGGGGCCAGCGCGAAAAGCGGCGAGTCAAAATAAAGTAACCCCTTTCACGGCGCGTCAGTTGATCGGCGGAAGACGCGCCGCAGCTTCCTACGGAATTCGTATCCCTTTATGTTACAACAAAAGACCGCCGCCGTCAAGTCTTCGGCAATGCTCGTACCGTAGAAATACCGTTTTCGCGCATTTTCCGGCGGGTTGGCATAGTCCCTGCATAAAAGAAAAGCATCACAAGACACAGTTTTCTTTTCTGAAAGGCCCACCAACCATGAACTTCGTCAAAGTCCTCACCGCCGCCGCCGCCGCCGCCGCCCTGACCTTCGCCACGACCGGCGCGACCCTCGCCTGGTCCGTCCCCGTCGGCAAGACCCCCGTGTTGACCTGCACCCAAAACGGCACGTTGAGCAACGGCAGCCTGTTCACGCTCTACACCAACATTTACCAGACCGGCAATGTCTTCACCACCCAGTACGACCTGCGGAACGTCAACGACGCGGCGGGCCTGACCAAGATGACCGCCGATTTCAGCTACGCCGGTACGAGCAGCCCGACGCTCTTCTTCGGCGATGCCCCCAACTCGAGCGGCATCGTCTACCACGACGGCGCCGTCGGCAGCTTTGTCCAGAACAACGGCAGCATTGACTATAACAAGCACACGCCGACGATGGCAGCCTACACCCTAAACGACCAGGTCATCTGGCAGACGCTGCCGCTGAAAGCCGGTCAGGACACTGTCTCGCAGCTCGGCTTCAACGGCCACGACCAGTACGGTTCCTTCGGCTACCTGTATGTCCAGACGACCGCCAAGCCGGTCCAGAACACCATCACTGTCGCCGACGCCAACGGCGCCCGTGGCAGCGTCACTGACTGCGCCGGCGCCCCCTGCCACGGCACCCCGCCGCCCGCCGTGCCGGAGCCGGGTTCGGTCGCCTCGATGGGCCTGGGCAGCCTCGGCCTGGTGGGCCTGCTCCTCCGCGCCCGCAAGCGCGCGGTCAAGAGCGCGTAAGGTTCTGATGATTACGAAAAGGGATGCGGCACTGCCGCATCCCTTTTCTGATTCCAGCCGCGCTTCTCTTAACTCAGACGGCTTCCGCCACCGCGAGGTCCCCTGACACGGACTGGAGCCGGACGCTGCCCATCCCCGCGCCCAGCTTGCCCGCCGCGTGTTTTTCCGTCAGGGTCGTCTCGGTCAGCGGCAGGCTCAGGCCCAGACTGCCGCTGGTCGTGTTCATCTCGATCCGCGTGTCCGACCCGGCGGACAGGGTGAGCCGCAGGTCGCCGCTGACGGTCGTGCCGGAGAACGAACCCGAGAACGGGCCGGCAAACTGCCAGTGCGCGTCCCCGCTCACCGTCAGCAGGGAAACGGCGGGGCTATCCGCTCCCGATGCCTCGACATCGCCGCTGACCGTCTTCACCGTCAGCGCCCCCGCGACGTCGTGCAGGGCGGCGTCCCCGCTGATGGTCTCGACGTGGACCTGCTCGGCCCGCAGGTTCGTCACCTCGGCGGACCCGCTCTGCGTCCGCACCAGGGCGCGCGTCCCGCCCCCGCCGTCCGAGACGCGCACATCGCCGCTGGCCGACTCGAACGAGGCCGTCCCTGTCACCTGCGCCTTTTGAACAAGGACATCCCCGCTGCGGCTGGACAGGCTGATGGTCTGGCCGGTCAGTCGCTCCGCCTGAATGTCGGCGCTGGTCGTTTCCACCAGCAGACTGCCGGAAGGCACGTTCCATCCGGTGACGCGCACCGCGCCCGCCGCGTTGCTGACCTTCGTTTCGCCGCCCTCCACCGCCCACGACTCAGTGACGCTGACCTCGCCCGCAGCCGACTTTGCCGAGAGAGCGCTTGAGGCGCCCTGCACGGAAACGTCGCCGAACGTCGTCGTCACCTCCAGCGGCGTTTGGCGCGGGACCTGAATCTCATAATCCACGGTCAGCCGGTCCCGCGCATCCTGCGGCGCGGCCACGCCGATCTTGCAGCGCCCGTTCTCGACCTGATTCGTCAGGAACACCTGCTGAAGCAACACCCGCGCGTCGGCTTCCGACCCCGCCCAGGCCGTCTTCGTCACGACAGCCTGCGCCGAGTCTTCGGACGTCTCAACGCCGATGACGGTGATGCTGCCGTACTTATTTTCCAAGACCAGCCGATCCGCGCCCGTCCAGTTGATCGTGTCCCGGCTCGTCTCGCCGGCTTCGGGCTGGCCTGTCGTGTTGGCCGGCGGATCACCGCCCGACGACTCGCCGCCCCCCTCGAAACTGAAGTCGAACTTCATCGCCTTGCGGCCCTCGCGGGCCGCCCGCTTGGCCTCATGCCCGGCCTGCCGCGCCGCCGTCTTAGCCGTCCGCAGGGCATCATTTTTGAGCGAGTTCAGCCCGCGCATCGCCTCGTCTACAGCCTTGTTGATCTTGCCCATGTCCATGTCGGGGCGCGGGATATGATCCAGCACCTTCCCTGCGAACGACGCCGCTTGACCCGCCGCTTTGGCCGTCTGCGCCGCGCCCAGTTTGCCCTGCAAGTCGCCCAGTTTCCCTTGCAGTTCGGCCAGCTTCGCCTGCATGGAGGCCATCGCCGCCGGGTCCGGTACGTGCGGCGGCGTGGGCGGTACGGGCGGCGGCGTGGGCGGGACGGGCGGCGGGCCGGATGCCGCGCCCGTCTCGCGGACGGCGCGCAGCAGCGAGTCGGCCTGCTCGGCCGTGATCTTGCCCTCGCGCAGCATGTTGAGAATGAGAATGCTTTCTTCGCTCATGGGATAACCTCCAGGTTATTTCGCAGTTCCCCCGGAACGAATTCCGGGGGCGGTCTTATATTCGTTGCCCCTCACAGATGCGCGAAGCTGACGACGACGGCCAGGGTCGTGGCTGCCATCAGCAGAAAGACGCCGCCCTCAAAGAGCCGGTCCACAAGCGTCCGCCGGACCGTGTCCGTCAGCTTCGGCGTCGCCGCCTTCGAGGCTTCCGCTTCCACATTCCATTCCACCAGGGACAAATGCCCATATGCTCTGGTGCGAGGGGCTATTTCCTGCGTCTGCTCTGCGCGTTGTGTGATTGCCATGTGTGTCTCCATGTGTCTTCTAAGTTGCCGGTCTTGGCGCCTGGCTCTCTGTGATGCTTCTTTTTCCGACATTAGGATCGCTCGGTGGACAACTCCTGCAAGGCCGTCAGCCCCGCGTCGGCGTCCATCGTGCCGTTTTGAATGGCGGCCAAAATCTCTCGGCGCCGCGCTGCCTTATCTTCCGCCGTCAGCGGCGTGGGCTGTGCATCGCCGGAAAAGCCCAGCGCGTTCAGCAGCGCGTCCAGCCGCCCCCGGACGGTGGGGTAGGAGATGCCGAGCGCGGCCTCGACATCGCGGATGACGCCCCGGCAGCGCAGGAATGTTTCGAGGAACCGGAGCTGCTCCGCATCGAGGTTCCGATACGGCGCCAGTTCAAAATGTCCCCGAATTTGAACGCCGCAGTCGAGGCAGCTTGCTTCGGTGACTTCCAGCGACCCGCTGCACAGCGGGCATTTGTTCGGCAGGGGCTGCGTCATTGCTTATTCATCTCCGTTGACTGTCCCGACGTTCCCAGCGCCGTCGCCAACTTGTCATGCTCTCTCAGGGCCGTCTTTTGTAGATGCGGGTACGGGCTGTGTTGAGCCAAATCTTTCAGGACACCCAGAGCGCGCGGATCGCGCGTTTCCGCTAGCAGCATCGCCGCGGTCTCCTCGCTGCCGATCATCAGGTTTTTCTGTGTGGTCGGATCAGAAGGGTCGCTCCGCGTGTCGGAGGGATCAAGAGCTTTGGCATAGGCAGCGTCGGACACGAACGGCAGCACAGCATTGTACATCTTCTCCTGCTGCGAGGGCGTCAGATTCTTGCGCCCGATTCCCAATCCGAGGACGATACTGTCAAAGCCCATTCGGTTGGAGGGAGTGTCTTTCAAAGGACCCTTTTGGAGCACTGCGATCCAGGAGTCAAGGTCGGCATCCGTCATCTGATGTTGGTGCTGAATGGTGTCGGAAACCTGAGCCAGTCGGGCGTAGTCAATAGTGCTTAGAATGCCTTTTCGCTCCGTTTCCTGGAAGTAGCTCTGACGCGAAGGCGGAGGATTCGATGTGCCAGGTTCCCAGAGGTTGTGGGCAAGTCGGCTGTACAAGAAAGCCGCAAGCAGCACAATCGCAAGCAAGGTAGCCGCCGCGACAGCAAGGTGCTTGCCTCTGTTCAGACTTGTGTTCAGTTCGCTCATAAGTCTTCCCCTACAAAATGATCGCTTCCGTGACTATTATACGCCATATTATTAAAAATATCAATACCTATATCAATTATTTTAATTTTTACCGTTGCTCTTTCCCCATCTTACGCCCAAGCATTGACGCCGCCCGCCCCGCCCGCTATAATAGGTCATGCGCTTGACTTATCGCCTCGTCCTGCTCCTCGCGCTCGGCGCGCTGCCGCTGCTGTTTGTCGCCCGCGCGCCCTGGCTGCTGACCGCCGTGCTCCTCTACAACGCCCTCCTCGCCGCCTGCGCCGTCGCTGACTTTCTCGCCTCGCCCCAGCCCGAACAGGCGGTCAGTCTGGCACGGGTGGTAGACGACAAGCTGGCGCTGGGCGCCCCCAACGCCGTCAGCATCGAAGTCCGCAACCGCACGAACGCGCCGCTCGCCCTGACCATCCGCGATCTGCCGCCGCCGACGTTTGAGGTAGACCGGGCCGTCGAGGGGAGATTGCTCCTGCCGCCCGACCCGCGCCCCGTCCGGTTCGTCTACCATGTCACCCCGCCCGCCAAAGGCGACTTCACCTTCGGCGACCTGTACTTCCAGTATCCTGGACGGCTCGGCCTGGTCCGCCGCCAGGCCGTCACGCCCGCGCGCCGGGCGGTCAAGGTCTACCCGAACCTGGTCGAGACGGCCAAGTACGAGCTGCTGGCCCGGCGCGGGAGGCTGATGCAGCTCGGCATCCGCGCCGCGCGTGTGCGCGGCGGCGGGTCCGAGTTTGAATCCCTGCGCGAATATGTGCCCGGCGACGAGTACAAAAAGATTGATTGGAGCGCGACCGCGCGCCGGGGCAAGCTGATCTCGCGCCAATACGAGGCCGAGCGGTCTCAGAACATCATGCTGCTGCTGGATACGGGCCGGAACATGCTCCAGAGCGTCCAGAAGATGGCGAAGCTGGATTACGTCGTCAACACCGCCCTGATGCTGGCCTACGTCGCCGCCGCCTCGGACGACAAGGTAGGATTGATGGCCTTCGACGCCGACATCCGCGCCTACCTGCCGCCCGCCAAAAGCAAGGCGCAGGTCTACGGCATCCTGGAAAGCCTTTACAACTTAGAGGCCCGCATGGTCGAGACGGACTACAAGGCTGCCTTCCAGAACCTTTCCACGCGCTGGCGTCGCCGGTCGCTCGTCGTCCTCTTCACCGACCTGGTGGACCCTGATTCGTCGGCCCAGATTTTGGACGCCGTCCCGATGATCTCCAACCTGCACCGCGTCGTCTGCGTCACCGTCAGCGACCCCAACATCCTCCATGCCGCCAAAAGCGTCCCGGCCGACAGTGCGGGCGTCTACCGTAAGGCCGTCGCCACCCAGGTTTTGCAGGAGCGCCGGGCGGCTATCTCCGTCCTCAAACGTCGCGGCGTCTGGACCATAGACAGCCCGCCCGAAGACCTGAGCGCGGACTTGATCAATCACTACCTCGATTTGAAGTCGCGGTCACTGATATAACAGAGGAAGAATATGACGCATAACCTGGCCCCGGCCTTGAAAGGCCGGGCTACTTCCGGCTTCGCCGGGCAAAGCCCCTCCGGGGCTAAAGATTGGAAAGACTGGCCTGCGCCGGCTTTCCCCCAGCCCCGGAGGGGCTTTCACTCAAGAGTAGCCCGGCCTTTCAAGGCCGGGGTGATTTATGCTCTCGTCCGGTTCACTGTCGCGCTCCTCATGGGTGACCTCAGTGTGACCACACAGCCCGTCCGGGCGCAGCCCTTGCTCTTCACCGGGACAAACCTGTCCGGCGGGGAGTTCGGCGATGTGCATCCCGGAAAGGCGCCGGTCTACGGGAAAGACTTTGTGTATCCCAATGAGGGCGAGTCGGCTTACTTCGCCTCCAAGGGGATGAACGTCATCCGTCTCCCGTTCCGCTGGGAGGTCCTTCAGCCCACGCCGAAAACGCCGCTCGTTCTCGCCGAAGAGCAGCGGCTCAGAGACGTGGTGGCCGCCGCGACCAAAAAGAACCTTGTCGTCCTTCTGGACCCCCACAACTACGCCCGCTACTACGGCAAAGTCATCGGCGGCCCGGATGTGAGCGACGCCGACTTTGCCGACTTCTGGGGGCGGCTGGCGGGGGACTTCCGGGGCAACCCGCGCGTCTGGTTCGGCCTGATGAACGAGCCGCACGACATGCCGACGCCGCAGTGGTTCGACGCCGCCAACGCCGCCGTGGCGGCGATCCGAAAAGCCGGCGCGAAGAACCTGATTCTTGTCCCCGGCAACGGCTGGTCGGGCGCGCATAGCTGGGTCGAGTCCGGCAACGACCTCCTGCTCAAGATCGTCGACCCGGCCCATCACTACGCCTTTGAGGCCCATCAGTATCTCGACGCCGACAACTCTGGGAGCCACCCCGAAGTTGTCAGCGCCACGGTTGGGAGTGAGCGGCTGCGGGCGTTCACGGACTGGTGCCGTCGGCATCACCAGCGCGCCTTCCTCGGCGAGTTCGGCACCGCTGCCAGTGACACGGGGCGGCAGGCCATCGGCGATATGCTGACGATGATGGAAAAGAACCGGGACGTCTGGATCGGCTATACCTGGTGGTCGGCGGGACCCTGGTGGGGCAACTACATGTTCACCATCGAGCCGGACAAGGGTGCAGACCGCCCGCAGATGGGCTATCTCCAGCCGCACCTGCAAGTATCCCCTAAAGCCGTCAGGTCTCGTGCCACAGGGACAAAAGCATCACGCTAAAATAGGCTTCGACGATGCCGACACTCATCTTATCGCCACGGTATACAACGGACTCAATCGCACTCGCGAAAGCCGCCGCCGGTCTCGGCTGGTCGGTTCAGCGCCTGCTGAATTGGCACGCCCCCGATGGCCTATCGGCGGATGCTTTTGCCTTGTACGGCGAACCTTTCTTCGCGGCGGCTCTCGCCGAGCAGTTGTCCCTGCATCTATTGGAGCCGCCTTTCGACTGGCTCGCAACACTGCCGGTGAGCTATTCCAAACGTCGCGTCTCCGCCACGACATTGGGCGAAGCGAGGCTTGTGACCGGCGCTATGTTTATCAAGCCAGCCGACGACAAGTGCTTTCCCGCGCAAGTCTATTCGTCCGGGGTGGAACTTCGCGACACCGAACACCTCCCGGCAGAAACCCCTGTGCTTGTCTCGGAACCCGTGGAGTGGGAAGTCGAGTACCGGGGCTTTATTCGGCACAATGAACTCCAAACACTGTCGCCCTACTTCCGTGATGGGAACCTTGCCCAGACGGAAGACGGCGACTGGCCTGCGGCTGAGGAGGAAGTGCAGGAGGCCCGTGACTTCTACACGAGGTTTCTTAGTGACAGTGAAGTGAAACTTCCGCCCGGTGTCGTCGTGGACATCGGCAAGATACGCGGACACGGCTGGGCTGTCGTAGAAGCAAATCCCGCTTGGAGTTCCGGGATTTATGGCTGCGATCCATCACGAGTTCTTCCCGTAGTTGAAAGTGCTTGTGTCAGGGCGGATTCGGTTCCCGACGCGCATTTGCAATGGATCATTAGCCGCACAGGTTAGCTCAGGTCTGTCTTTCGAGGAGGTAGTCATGGACAAGGCGCAGTTCTGGCGGCTGATTGAAGACGCCAAAGAGAAAAGCGGCGACGACTGTGAGGAGCAGGCTGAACTCCTAAAGAGAGCATTGGTGAAGCTGCCGCCGGAGGAGATCATCGCCTTCGACCGCATCCTGGATGCTTTTCTGGATGAGGCTTACCGTTGGGACTTATGGGGAGCAGGTGAGTTAATCAACGGATTTTGCTCGGATGATGGCTTTTTCTATTTCCGATGCTGGCTCGTCGCGCAAGGGAAAACCGTCTATGAAAACGCACTCGCTAATCCCGATAGCCTAGCCGATGTCGTTGAACCCGATTTTGACAATGCCGAGTGCGAAGCACTTCTTTATGTCGCGGGAACAGCATACGAGGCGATTACCGGACTGGAAATCCCTCGTTCTGTCATTCAACAACCCGATGCTTCCGGTGACTACACGGCTCCTGAACCGGCAGGGCCGAAGCCGAATGAGGATAATTCTATGGACTTCTACCCCCGCCTATGGGCAAGGGAGGAAGCAGATACTGAGGGGGTATAATCTTTCCTTGAAAACATCTACATTCCACCTTAAATTCCTGCTCCTCATCGTCTTCCTGCTCGCGCCCTGCCTGTCCCTCCACGCCCAGGCCCCGCTGGACGATGGGCGGGTGATGCTGCAAGGGTTCACCTGGGAGTCGCATCGGTTCGGACACCCAGACGAGTTCCCGCAGTTCGGCGCGAAGCACTGGTACGAGATCGTCCAGGCCGATGCCGCCGAAATCCGGCAGGGGCGGTTCGATCTAGTCTGGCTGCCGCCGCCGTGCTATGCGGGCGAGAACAGCGCGGGGTACAACCCGAAGCAGTATTTCAACCTCAATAACGACTACGGCACGTTCGCCCAGCAGCGCGCCCTGCTGACGACGCTGCGGCAGGACGGCGTGGAACCTATTGCCGACATTGTCATCAACCACCGGGACGGCACGACGGGCTGGACGGGGTTCCAGAACCCGGAGTGGGGCCTGTGGGCGATCTGCGCCGACGACGAGGCGTTCACCGACCCCCGTTCGTCCGCCTACAACACGCCGCTGGCCCTGCGGGGGGCGCCGGAAGAAAAGCCGCTCCCTTATGGCGCGGACAGGACTACCTACGCCTACCCCTCCTTCCGCGACGTTGACCACACCAACCGGCAGGTGCGCCGCGACATCCTGCGCTACCTGCTGGAACTCAAGTCGGCGGGGTATCGCGGCTGGCGCTACGACATGGTGCAGGGCTACCACGCGCGCTGGGTCGCCCTGTATAACAAGCGAACGCAGCCGACGTTCTCCGTCGGCGAGTACCAGTGGGACCGGGAAGGGGAGCAGCGCGGGTGGTCGTGGGAAACAGCCACGAAGCCGGGCGACCTGAGCACGTCCAGCGCCGTGTTCGACTTTTCCACGATGTTCAGTTTGAAGGACAACAAGGGGAACTACGCCGCCTGGTACGGACTAGGCCACGGCCTGGGCCTGACGGGGGACACGACGGACGGCGTGCCGTGGAAGCAGCGGGCGGTGACGTTCCTGGAGAACCACGATACGGGATACCGGACCAGCGACGATGGGATGCCGCAGCCCAGCCAGCAGTTCGACAGCTTTGCCAACAACGGGGAGGTGGAGCAGGGGTACGCCTACGTCCTAACCCACCCCGGCGTCCCGTGTGTCTACTGGAAACACTACTTCGAGTGGGGAAAAGACCTGCACGACAAGATCAGGGCATTGATCAATGCCCGCAAAGTCGCCGGTGTCCATGCCGGGAGCGCTTTGGCCCCGCAGGACAACGCGCGGCGCAAAGGCGTCTACGCGGCGCGGGTGCAGGGAAAGAAAGGCGCGCTCTACGTCCGCATCGGCGGCGGTGACGCCGACTGGCAGCCGTCCGCTTCGGGCTACAAAGGCTACCGCCAGTACGCGGCGGGAACCGGATGGAAAGTCTGGGTGGCCCTGCCCGGCAACCCGCCCGTCCGGCAGGCTCCTTTACCGGCGGCCCTGCCCGCCCCGCCGCCGTACCGAAGCGGCGACCAGATTGCCGTGCCGGATGCCTGGCTGGAGCCGTGACGGGGCCGTCAAGCATCACGGTCGAAAGTCCAGAGCTTCCAAGAAGGCCAGCGGGTCCAAAATCTGGAGATGCGGGAACCGATGCCGGAAGCTGCGGCCTTCCTCCGTTTCCCTCATCAAGTCCAGCAGGTCTTTGTCATAGGTGACGAGGTAGCGGGCGTTTGTGATCAGCGCCAGGTTGACATAGATTTCATCATCGGGGTCACGCGGGTAACGGAAGGTTTCGGGAACATTGTGGATGAGAATGGCGAACTTTTCGAGCCGCGCCAGAAGCTGGGCAAGACTTTCAGGCGTCAATGCCGAAAAGCGACGCCGGAGGACAGGACGAGAAAGCACGTCTTTGACTTCCTCTAAAAGAGGGCGGCACACGAAAAGGGAATAGCGTTGTTCTTCCAACCTGGTCAGGCAGTCGAACGCGGGGCCGCGTGCCACCGTCGCGCGCAAATAAAAGTTGCAGTCAAAGACCACAGTTGGGAGGACCTCCTGCTCATCCATCATGAGGGCGGCATCTCGTTCTCGGAAGTATTCCGCTGACCTCGTTCACGGCGAACATCCGCGAGGGTTTCATCCAGCAAGCCGACTACTTCTTCGTCCGACATCCCAGACCAGCGAACCGAGTCGTGAATCGGGGTCAGGATTTCCGTGAATGTTTTGTCTGCGGCCTTCGCTCCCTGCCGCGCCAAGTCGCGTTGCACAAGGTCCCGCAGATAAGCCGAGCGATCCTGTCCCTGCTGGTGCGCGCGCTGATCCAGACGCCGGAGCAGGTCTTCGTCCACATCGGTCACTTCAATCGTGTGCGTCGTCATTTTGGTGTCTCCTGAATTGTCTTCCTCCGGCTGCCGTAGATGTAGGACAGCAGGGCGACGAACTGGACGCCCGCGAGGCTGAACTTGGCCCAGTGGGGCAGGGACGAGTGCGAGACGTTGCCTTCCAGCAGGGCGGCAATGCCCCACAAGGGGACCGTGCCGACCATCAGCTTGCAGGCATCCCGGCCGTTCGTGATCAGCGCGTCCGCGCGGGAAAGTCGGCCCGGCGCGATCAGCGCCCAGGCGATGCACAGGCCCGCGCCGCCGCAGATCCACGTCGCGGACAGCTCGGCGACCCCGTGCGGCAGGATGCCCGCCCACATGGAGCTGAGGTGCCCGGTCGGCTGCACGACGGCGATCAGCGCGCCCATGACGCTGCCGTTGTTGAGCATGAAATAGAGCGGGAGCACGAACGTGATGCCCGTCGCGAACGCCAGAATGCCGACCTGCGTGTTGTTGGTCACGAGCTGCGACGAAAACAACAGCCCTTCGCCGGGCGAGATGTCGCCGTGGTCCGCGAAGCCCTTTTTCCAGCCCTCAAACGAGTCCCGGAACTGCTCCGGCAGGAACAGGGCGACCTGGGTCGGGTCCCGATGCACGAGCACATAGGCGAACGCCATTCCCAGCCCGAACAGGGCGATGGAGGCCAGGACGAACGGCATCCGGCGGCGCAGGACGGCGGGCAGGCCGTAGGCGAAAAAGCCCCACACGCGGCCCCAGCCGCCGGACTCCTCGGCGTAAATGACGCCGTGCGCGTTGCCGACCAATTCGTTCAGGTATAATACCAAATTGGGGTTGGCGCCCTGCGCCCGCGCATACGCCAGGTCTGCGGCGGCCCGCCGGTACAGCGACCCCAGGGCGGGCAGCTCCTCTTTGGTCAGGCGCTTCAGCCCGCCGTTCTTGGTGCGCTCGACGATGAGCGAGAGCCGCTCCCAGGCCGCCCGCTTGCCGTTGATGAATGCCCGCTCGTCTATTGCCATAGTGGCCCTATTATACCGCGAAAACCGCCATGACCATTCGCTTTACCAAAGGCCAAAACGAGCCGGACACGCTGACCTGCCGGCGCGACGACGGTTCCTGCACCTGGACGGCGCTTAACCTAGCGGCGGGGCACGACCTCGGCCACTACGCCATTGAGATGGTGCTTGGATTCCGCCACGCCTTCTTCGGGCTTCTCGCGCAGGGGTGGGACATCCAGGACTTCGGGCGGCCGGACTCAAAGACCGGAAAAAAGCCCGCTATCCCGCCGGAAGCCATCCAGGCGGAGGCGCTGGCGGGCCTGCTGGACATGGAGCGCCGCTCCGACCACCCGCCCACGCACACCGCGTTTGTGGAGATGCTGGCGAGCGCCTGCGCCGGGCTGGGACTGCCCGCGCCCGCGCTCGACACCGCCCAATTGGACGCGGTCCGCGCCCGCCATGCCGCGCTGCTCCGTCAGTGGACAGAGATAGCCGAGGGAACGTCCCTGGAACTGGATTTTAGCCCATGTCACGCGAGATCTTAGTCGTCACGCCCGAAAACATCGAGATCGAATACGAGCTGGCCGGAATCGGTTCGCGCTTCCTCGCCAACCTGCTCGACTCGTTCCTCCAGACGGCCATCTACCTCGGCCTCTGGACCGTCGTCGGCCTCATCGCGCTCATCGTCGGGCTGACGACGAGTGTCTTCTCACGCGCTCTCGGCGTCTTCTTCGGCGAGATCCAACTCGCCTTCGCGCTGGTCGCCGGCTTCGTCGTGCTGTGGGGCTACTTCATCTGGTTCGAGACGGTCTGGAACGGCCAGACGCCGGGCAAGCGCCAGCTCGGCCTGCGCGTTGTCCGCGACGGCGGCTACCCGATCAACGTCTTCGCCGCCATCGTCCGCAACCTGATCCGCGTCATGGACGGGATGCCCCTGGCCGCACTTATCCTGCTCGCGGGGGGGTACTTCGGCAAGGAACCCGCCGTCGCCGCGATGGGCGGCCTATGCATCCTGATCCCCGTCCTGTGCATGCTGCTGTCCCAGCGCTACCAGCGTTTGGGCGACTTCGTGGCCGGGACGATGGTGGTCAAGCAGCGCGCCCCGCGCGTCCCGACCCTGGAAGCGCTGGTCCCCCCGCCGCGCGTCCTGCCCGAACACCTCGCCCCCTACGCCCTGGCCGACATCGGGCGGCACGTCTACGAGATGACCGTGCCCGAATACCGCGCCGTCCGCCACTACATTGACCGCCGCTGGCAGCTCCCGCCCCAGGTCCAGCAGACGGCCGCCATGCGCCTGGCCGTCCCCCTGATGCAGCGTCTCGGCATCGTTCCCCCCGCCGGCGTCATCTCCGTCAACTACGCCGACTTCCTGGAATACCTCGCTGTCGCCTTCGAGCAGTACCGAGGGGTCAAATAAAGGCTGCCGTACTTTGGGTTTTGTTCGGTTCTTGCACAGCGCATTGCAGAAGCCCCTTGTTCGCAGGAGCGTCCAGGTGTTCATCGGGACGCCCTTCCTACTCGGACTCTTTCTAGTCCTGACGGAACAACTGCGGTGGCTGCCGTCGCCGTGGCCGATAGCAGTCCGCCGCGTCTTCTTTGGCCTACTGTTTGTCCTGTCTTCTGTTTGTTCTGTGGTGTTCGGACTCCTCAGCGCATTTCAAGTTTATTACTTGCGCCGCAACAAAGCTGCCCTTGCCAGCCTGAATGACATGACGATCCTACAGCGGGGCATCTTCACCCCGGCGACTTACTTCCTTGCCGCTCTCTGGGCTTGGGCGTGGCTGGGTGAGCACTCCCCTCGGCGCTATGGAGCGGCAATGGTAGACTTCTTCGTCGCCAGCTATATCGTCGGGTTCGCCTACTACACGGTCGGAGGCTTTCGCCAGGCGAGAGCCGCCCGCGCTGCAAGAACGGGTGGCGGAAACATGTCCACCGTATCCACTGCACCCCCATATGCCGTCAATGGGAGACGTGTCACGTTTCGGCGCTTGCGATTTAACTTGTGGCGGCTTGCTTGGGAGATATGGTGGAAGGCATTCCGTAAGCGGCGGCTGTTGCCCCTGGATCGCGCGCTGTGTCAGGCGGTGCTTAGTGGAAACGTCAACAACGTGGAAGTGTTCCTGCGTCGTGGGGCGAACGCTAATCTCCGCTTGCTTTACGGCTGGCCGTTGCTGGTCCTCTCCGCAGGCGATGGACATATCGAGGTCGTTGGGCTTCTTCTCGGCGCAGGAGCCAGTATCAATGCCATCAGCCCCTTGACGGGGACGACGGCGCTGGCCCATGCCGCTATGAAAGGGCATCAAGCTGTTGTCCGGTTGCTGCTGGAACATGGGGCGGCTGTGGACGCTCCAACCAACAGCGGGGCAACGCCATTGATCCTTGCCGCGAGCGAAAGCCAAACAGAGTGTGTGCGCCTTCTTCTTGCCTTTCGCGCCGATGTGAACGCGGCCACGAAGCGCGGCATGACCGCCCTGATGTTTGCATCTCGTCAAGGGAACGAGGAGATGACCCAAGCGCTGCTGGACGCCGGAGCAGACCCGAATGCACGAACCAGGAGCGGCCGGACGGCATTAATCTGGGCTGAAAAGGGTGGTCATCAAGCCGTGACGATGGTGCTACAGCAGAGGCAAAGTGCAGTACCCGAAGCGAAAGATTGACGCGCCCGCTCTGGGTTAGGTGGCACTTTGCGTCAGTGATATGTTAGAATGAGGCACAATTCATAATCGGACCGCGCAAGTCGGAACTTGCCTGCGGCGAGGAAACCCTATGAAACTGTACAAATCTGTGGTCATCTGCTGTGACAAAAGCCCGAAACTATTCCAGGACGCGACCGCGATCCGAGCCGCCCTGGAAGCGTTCGGCCTGCGGGTCCACCTGTATGACCTGGCGCAAAAGCGAGGTGCGCTTGAGTTCCTGGCGGGCGCGATGCCTGAGTGTGAGTATGTCGTCCTGTTCTGCCACGGGGGCCTTGACTCCGATGGGGGCGCGCAGCTCGACCTCAAGGTGGTTGACCAAGTGGATGGCGACTATGATAATCCTCGCGGCTGGGAGCGCGTCACGTTGGACCTGACGCCGGCCAATATCCCCGACTATGTCAAAGGGATGGGGCGGACGCTGGTTTGTGTCGCCTGTGGAGCAGGCCAGGAGTCATTCGCGCAGGCATTTCTCAAGGCCGGGTACAAAGGGTACATTGCGCCGCAGGGCAATTACATAAACGCGAACGCCGCGATGCTGTTTGTTATCGCGTTCTTCTACCACCTGCTGACGGAGAGCCGCATCGAGGACGAGCCGACCCGCCACACGGATCAGGAGGCGGTCGCGCTTGCGTCTGCGCTGGATGCGGATTACCCTCGCGGGACCCGCACCTTTCATTACTACTCCTAATCGTCTTGCGGGTTTGCTCGTTGACCGCCGGTTGACGCACCCGCCCTTTTTCCAGTATAATAAGCGGCACGATGCGTATTTTAATCACGGGCGCGGCAGGGATGTTGGGGACGGACGCGCGGCGGATACTGGCCGCGCAGGGGCATGAGGTCATTCCGACCGATGTCGGCCCCGGTGCAACGGGTGACACCCGCCCGCTGGACATCACGGACGGGGCGGCGGTGCGCGCATTTTTTGCCCAATCGAACCCGGACGTCGTCTTCCACGGCGCGGCGTACACGAATGTGGACGGCTGCGAGCGGGACCCGGACCTGGCGCATAAAGTTAATGCGCTGGGGGCATGGACCGTTGCGAGCGCGGCGGAAGAAATCGGCGCGGCCCTGGTCGCCATCTCCACCGATTTTGTGTTCGACGGGACGAAGGGCACGGCCTACACCGAGTTCGACGCGCCCAGCCCGATCAGCCACTACGGGGCCTCCAAGCTGGCCGGCGAGAACCTGGCGCGGGCGGCCTGCCGCCGGTGCTACATCGTCCGCACGTCCTGGCTGTACGGGGTGGGGGGGAAGAACTTCCCCTACACTGTAATCAATCTTGCCAAAACGAAGCCGGAACTGCCTATCGTCGCGGACCAGTTTGGGACTCCGACGTACACGGTAGACTTGGTGGAAGCGATTTCGGAGATCATCGGGATGCCGCTGTACGGCATCTACCATGTCAGCAATGGGGGCGAGACGAACTGGGAAGGTTTTGCGCGGGCGATTCTTGCGAAAACGAACTGCGCCCATGTGCCCGTCAAGCCGATTACGTCCGGCGAGTACGCGCAAATGTTCGGCTCACCGACCCGCCGCCCGGCCTACAGCGTCCTGCGCCATTACGCCCTGGAACTCATGGGCCGGGACACCCTGCGGCCCTGGGAAGACGCCCTGGATGCCTTTCTGGCCTCAGCGCGCGAGCAGGGGAAGATTTAAACCCACCTCCTTATTCGCTTCGCTCACAGGGGTACTCCCGGAGCGGGAGGACAAGGAGGGCAACCCTTCACTCACTACCTCTTTCCCCTCACGTTTCGGGAGGGGTGCCGAGGAACGAGGCGGGGTGGGTTCCGAAAACAAAAAATGCGAAAACGAACCACAACAAGTGTCCTGGGAGTGATGGAACCGGCGCCGGCAGCCTCCTGCCTGCGCCGCGTGATTGGGCGCCTCTCAATACCCCGGTAGGGGCGGGTTCTTTCCGCCCTTCCGAACGCCTGCATCTGACTCGCCTTTAATTGAGAGGAACTCCCATGACCGAAGTTTTTACCGAACCGGCGGCCACGACGCCCGCCGAAACTGCCGAATACGTCAAGCCCGACTACAGCAAGACCCTGAACGTCCCCAAGCCCGACGTTAAGAACCCCGATGGCCTGGACACCAACGAGTCCTCCATCCCGCAGCGCGCCAACCTCGCGCGGCGCGAGCCGCAGATGCTCGAATTCTGGCGGCGCAGCCACACCTACCAAGAGTCGCTCAAAGGCACCACGGCGCGCGGGACGTTCCTGCTGCACGATGGGCCGCCCTTCTCCAACGGCGACATCCACATCGGCCACGCCTTCAACAAAATACTCAAAGATGTCGTCACCAAGTTCCGCACGATGGAGGGCTACACCGCCCCCTATGTGCCCGGCTGGGACAACAACGGCCTCCCCATCGAGGTTCTCGTCGCCAAGGAGTTCCGCGAGAAGAACCAGACGCCGACCCGCATGGAGATCAGAAGGCGCTGCCGCGAGGTGGCCGAAGAATGGGTCGGCAAGCAGTCCGAACAGTTCCAGCGGCTCGGCATCCGGGGCGACTGGGACCATCCCTACCTGACCATGTCGAAGGAGATGGCCGCCAAAGAGCTGAACGTCTTCGCTGAGATGGTGGACAAAGGCTTTATCTACCGGGGCCTGCGTCCCGTCTACTGGTCATTAGTAGACGAAACCGCCCTGGCCGATGCCGAGATCGAGTACGCTGATCGGACTGACCCGTCGGTTTATGTCCGCTTCCCCCTGCGTGCCGACCCCGACGGCGTGTTCGGAGCCGATGCGCGTCAAGGCGACTGCTACACGGTCATCTGGACGACCACGCCCTGGACCATCCCCGCCAACGTCGCCGTCGCCGCCGGCCCGGCCCTGGAGTACGTCGTGGTTCAGCACGGAACCGCCCGCTACCTCGTCGCCGCCGAGCGCCTGGGCGCGACCATGGCCGCCGCCGGCTTCCACGACTGGAGCGTCCTGAAGACCGTCAAGGGCCGCGACCTGGAGAACCTGATCTTCCAGCATCCGCTGCCGTCCATCGAGCGCGGCTCACCGCTCGTCTTGGCCGAGTATGTGACGACGACGGACGGCACGGGTCTGGTCCACACCGCGCCGGGGCATGGCAAGGACGACTTCGCGACCGGCCAGCGCTACCGCCTGCCCACCATCCAGGTCCTGACCGGCGACGGCTATTTCAATGACGAGGCCGGGACGGAGTTTGCGGGCCTGAAGCTGGGGCCGGGGCAGGAAAAGGTCATGGAGCGCCTGGCGGACGCCGGGGCGCTGCTGGCCCGCGAGGAGATATTCCACTCCTACCCCCACGGCTGGCGTTCGCACGACCCGCTGGTCTACCGCGCCACCGTACAGTGGTTCGTGGACATAGACAACAAGGGGCACCGGGAGAAGGCGTTGAAGGCCATTGACGGCGTCCGCTGGTTCCCCGAGGAGTCCAAGAACCGGATCCGGGCGATGGTCGAAGGCCGCCCCGACTGGTGCATCTCGCGCCAGCGCGCGTGGGGCGTCGGCATCCCCGTCTTCTACGCCCAGCCGTCGGGGGAGCCGCTGCTGACGAAGGAAAGTATCCAGTGCGTCCGCGATCTGGTAGCTGCTCACGGCACTGACGCCTGGTTCGAGACGGACATCCACGACATCCTGCCGCCCGGCTTCAAGCATCCTGAGACGGGCGAGACCGAGTTCATCAAAGAGACCGACATTTTCGACGTCTGGTTCGACTCGGGTTCGACCTGCCGCACGGTTCTGGAGCAGTGGCCCGGCCTGTCCTACCCCGCCGATGTCTACCTGGAAGGCGGCGACCAGCACCGGGGCTGGTTCAACGCTGCCCTGATGATCGGCATGGCGACCAAGGGCGCCGCCCCGTTCCGGCAGGTCATCACCAACGGGTGGACGCTGGACGAGTCGGGCCGCAAGATGTCCAAGTCTAAGCTGAACGGCGTCGCCCCCGCCGTCGTCGTCGAGAAGTACGGCGCGGACGTCCTGCGCCTGTGGGTCTGCCTGTCGGACTACTTTGCCGATGTGCGCGTCGGCGACAAAATCCTGGAGCAGACGGCGACGAACTACCGGACTCTGCGAAACACCCTGCGCTTCATGCTGGGCAATCTGTACGACTTCGACCCGGTCTTGAACGTTCTGCCCTTGAACGAGCTGGAGGAGATTGACCGCTGGGCCATGCACCGGCTCAACGAGGTCGTGCGCCGCTGCGTCTCGGCCTATGACGTTTACGAGTTCCCGCGCGTCGCCCAGACGCTGCTGACGTTCTGCGCGCAGGACTTGAGCGCGTTCTACCTGGACGTGCTCAAAGACCGGCTCTACTCGTCGGGCGCCGACTCGCGCCAGCGGCGGTCGGCTCAGACGGTGCTGTACGAGATCACGAGCACACTGACGCGCCTGCTGGCCCCGATCCTTTCGTTCACGGCGGAGGAAGTCTGGCAGAAGCTCCCCGTGCCCGGTAAACCGGCCTCCGTCCTGCTGGCTGCCCTGCCATCCTACCGCGCCGACGTCCGCTCACGCGAATTGGAAGCCCACTGGGAGCCGCTGCTGGCTGCCCGTGAGCAGGTCAACAAGGCGCTGGAAGGCGTCAAGAAGCGGCTGGAGCTGGCCGTGACGCTGACGGCGGACGGGGAAACTTATGCCGCGCTGCACCCGTATCTGAGTCAACTGCCCGCGCTTTTTCTGGTCTCGCAGGTGACTCTGCGTCAGTCGGGCGTACACGGCTTGCAGATCGAAAACAACGGCCCCGCGCCCGGAACGCGCTGTGCCCGCTGCTGGGTCGCTGTTCTTGACGGCGGCGAAGAAGACCCGGCGGCCTTCTGCGCCGGTGGCTGCTCCCGCCGCTGGCTGGTATCGTCCGACGGCGAAGTGGCATCAAGAAGGTTGATTTAGGGGCGGGGTTCCCCCGCCCTCTGCCTCTCCTGCTCCCCCAGAATTGGGGGCCGGGGGGCGACATGACCGAAAGGCAACCCATGACTCAAGACCAACTGGCGCAGTTCAAGCAGGTATTGCTGGACGAAAAGGCGCGCGTCGAAGCCGAACGCGCCGCTTACACCGGCCCGGACCGGGATCAATCTGAAGAAGATGAGGCCGGCGAACTGTCCCACAGCGATATGAACGACCCCGCCGATGAAGCCACAAACCTGATGGACCGGGAGCGCAATTACGCCGCCGAGGATAACATGGGGCGAATTTTAGGCAAGATCGAGCGCGCCCTGCAAAAGATAGACGAAGGCACTTATGGCCTCTCGGACATAGACCGGACGCCCATTCCCATCGCGCGCCTGAAGGCGCTGCCCTACGCGGCGACGACGGTAGAGCAGGAAGAAGACACGCTTGCGGGGTAGTCTTTGAACCGATTCGGCCTGTATAGTCTGGCGCTGCTGGTCCTGCTGGCGGATCAATTCAGCAAGACCTGGATCGTCGCCGTCCACTGGCACTGGCCGGACGAGGGCCGGGAACTGATCCCCGGCTTTTTCGCCCTGACCTTCAACGTCAACACGGGAGGCGCGTTCGGCATCCTGCCGCACGGGACTCTGCTCCTGGCCCTCGCCGCCGCCGTGGCCGCCGTGGCGATCATTACTTACAGCGTTCGCGCCCCGATGCCCCTGCCGCGCCTGCTTGGAGTCGCCCTCGCCCTGCCGCTGGGCGGTGCGCTGGGCAACCTGCTGGACCGCGTCCGGCTTGGTCACGTCATTGACTTCCTTGCGCTGTATGCCGGGCCGAACCGGCAGTGGCAGTTCCCGATTTTTAACCTGGCCGACACGGCGATCTGCATCGGCGTCGGCCTTCTGGCGCTCTATTACGGCCGTCAGCCCGCCCCCATCCACGAGGCGGCCCTCGGCCTGAAAGACAACCCTTGAAAGACAACTGATGTTCCCTGTCCTGTTCCACGTCGGCTCGTTCGCGGTCCACACCTACGGCGTCGTCCTCATGCTGGCGTTCCTCGCCGCACTGGCCCGTACCTATCAGGCCGCGAAGCGATTGAACGACCCAGGCGTCCCGCCGGACAACATCCTGGACGCCGGCATCTGGATGATCATCGTCGGCACGGTCGGCGCACGCCTCCTGTTCGTACTGATTGACTGGGATTCCTACCGGCACGCGCCCAACTTCCCGCTCAACACCCTCCAGGTCTGGCAGGGCGGATTGTCGTTCCATGGCGGCCTGTTCGGCGGCATCGGGGCGCTCGTCGGCTACTGCCTCCTCAAGCGCATGTCCGTCCTGAAAGTTGCCGACCTGTTTGCGCCCTCAGTGATGATCGCCTATGTCATCGGCCGACTGGGCTGCCTGCTGAATGGCTGCTGCTATGGAGCGCCGACGACCATGCCCTGGGGCATCCGCTTCCAGGACGACGGCGTTTTGACGCCGCCCAGTCACCCGACCCAGCTTTACGCTTCCCTTCTCAGCCTGGTCTTCGTCGCCGGCCTGCTCTGGCTTGAGCGGCGCCGCGCCTACTACGGCCAGATTTCGTGCTGGTACATCCTGCTGGCCGCGACTGAGCGGTTTTTGATGGAAATCTGGCGGGCGGGGACAACTTCGGACGTGGTCCGGGTGGGACCGATCCACTTCCTCACCGATGTGCAGTGGCTTTGCCTCGTCATGGCCGCCGTCGCGCTGGCCGGGATGGCGGTCCTGCGCCGCAGGTATCCGGTACGGCCTGAACCGCGTCCGTCTTCGCGCCTGCCGCTGGAGGCGGCTGCCCGGTGACCGAATCCCTGCGTGTCGAGGACGACGAGACGGGCCTGCGGCTGGACATTTATCTGGCCGACCGGGTGCCGCACCTATCCCGCTCGCACATCCAGCGCCTGATCGGTACGCACGCTGTCATCGTCAACGGCGAACCGGGCAAATCCAGTTACCGGACGCGGTTCGGCGACGAGATCGTGGTCACCATCCCGACCGCCAAGCCCCTGGAAAATGCCGGGCCGGAAGACATCCCCCTGGACATCGTCTTCGAGGACGCAGACCTGGTGGTCGTTAACAAGTCCAAAGGATTGGTCGTCCACCCCGCGCCCGGTGCGGAAACGGGAACCCTGGTCAACGCCCTGCTGGCTCACTGCGGGTCGAGCCTGTCCGGCATCGGCGGCGCCCTGCGGCCCGGCATCGTCCACCGACTGGACAAGGACACGTCCGGCCTGCTGGTCGTCGCCAAAAATGACGCCGCCCACCAGAGCCTTTCCCGGCAGATACGAGAGCGGACCGCCGTCCGCAAGTACCATGCCCTCCTCTGGGGACGCCTCCCGTTCAAGCATGCCGTCATAGACGCGCCCATCGGCCGGCATCCAGGCGACCGCAAGCGGATGACCGTCATTGAGCAGGAGGGAATGGGGCCTGGCGCTCTGCCGCCGGGGGCGCGTGAGGCGGTGACCGAGCTGCGCCTGCTGGAGCATCTGGCGGAGTTCAGCTGGACTGAGGCGATCTTGCAGACGGGTCGGACGCATCAAATCCGAGTCCACTGCGCCTTTGCCGGCTACCCGGTCGTCGGGGATGCCACCTACGGCGGCCAGCGCAAAGTCAGCGCGGACCTGTTTCGCGGGGCGCCGCTCCAGACGCTCAACGCCCTGCTGGGCCGGCTCCACGGCCAGGCCCTCCACGCGCATTCCCTGAGTTTTGATCACCCCCGGACGGGGCAGCGCCTCCAGTTCCACGCGCCCCTGCCCGATGAGGTGGGTGAGCTTTTGGATTTCCTGCGGCGGCTCGATGAAGCCTTCGAGTTCTGACGAGGGACAAGAAAAATAAAAAAAGCAGCCTCTCCGAGAGAGGCTGCTTTTCGCCGTGTGGCCGTCGCCTTACTGCGGCAACGGGGCGCTCACAAGAGACTGGATGTGGGCGTAGATCGCGCGCTGGGAGGGGTTCAGCAGGGAGGTGATCTTCGTCTGCGCCTGCTTTTCGAGATCATTGATCTTGGCCGTCTTCAGGGAGGGGGACAGCGACTTATCGGCAATGAGGGTCTGGACCTGAGCACCCGCTTTCAGGCCGATCTCATGGATCTGCTTATCTTGAGCCGGCGTTTCCGACTTTTGCAGCTCTTGGGCCAGCCGCTTCACTTCCGCCTGCCGGGCGAGGCCGGCCTGCTGCTGCTTTTCGACGCGCGCGCGCTGGTCCGGCGGCAGCGTTGCCAATGCCTTCTGGTTCGCCGCCTGGCGCAGCGCCTCGTAGCGCGCCTGCTTTTGTGCAGCGGTCAGCGTCTTGTCGGCTTGCAGGGCGGCGACATCCTTCTGGAACTGCACACCGATCTGCCGCTGGCTCATCACCAGGGTGCGCTGCGCGGGCGTCAGGATCGCCATCATGTCCTTGTCCCTTGCTTGGAACAGCGCCTCGTAGCGCGCCTGTTTCTGCGCGTCGGTCAGCGTCTTGTCGGCTTGCAGGGCCGCAACGTCTTTTTGGAACTGCGCCTGCCGCGCCTCCGCGCGCTGGCGCTGCGCCGGGCTGAGATCCGATGAGGCGGACGCCGAGGAGTGCCCCGTCCCCTGCGCGCGGGCAGTCAACGGGAGAGAAAGCAGCGTCAGGACCGCGATGGAAGCCGCCAGCCAGACGCGGGTGAGTGATGTCAAGAGCGTAAATCCTTCCGAAAGTGTTCTGGGCCGCATAGCCTTCTCCTTCAAAACGCAGAAGAGACGGGACAATGTTCCCGCCTCTCCTGTTTACCCCGTTTTTACGCTTTTTGCAAGGGGCGGCGTCGGTTAAGCCGCCGCGTTCTTGAGGGACGCGACAGCGAGTTGGGGGATTAGCCGCTGCAAGCGCTCCGCCGCCATCTGCTCCTCGCCGATGATCGTCTGTGCCAATTGTGCCGTCTCCGAGTCGCCGATGGCGTTGGCAAACGCCTGGAGCGAGGTATACGCGCCGACCTCGAAGTGCTCGAACGAGTACGCCTTGATCGTGTCCTGAGTCTGTTTGTCCTCGTGGCTGTGCCCGATGTTCAGCGCGCCGCTGGCCTTCGCCAGCACCTCGTTCAGAATGCCCTTTGGCTCGGACTTGTCGCCGCCCAGCGCCTGGATACGGGCGTTCACCCGGTCCGCCTGCGACTGCGTCTCCGCGATGTGATCGGTCACGGCCTGCTTCAAGTCTGAATTGGTCGCTAGGGCGGCCAGGTCCTTGAGCGATGCCAGCCCGCCGACTTCGGCGGCATATGAGTCGTTCAGATACCGGAGCAGCTGCTCCTTGGTGTTCTCTGCCATTCTTGTGTTTCCATTCTAGCGGTTTCGCGAGAGTTCTTCAGGCCGCTTATACCCGCCTGTCGCTTTTCTTTAACCTCCCCCGTAAACGCGCCCTTTCCATCGGTTGCCGCGCCGCGAAAGCCCCTGATAGGCCGACCACAGCGCGATCCCGATGGTTATCGCCCAGGCCACCGGGTTCAGCAGCGCGTAACCAAAGGCATCCCTGCCGAACCGTGCCGTCAGCCCCAGCCGGATGGCGGCCAGCCCGAGATAAGACGCCAGCGGCAGTCCTGCCCAGCCTGCCCCCTGATGCCACCCCCAGACGGCCCACAGCGGCGGCAGGACGAACACGTTCAGGAGCACGAAGATGACAGAGAGCAGCAGCGGCAGGTTCTTGGAGAAGGCGGGGAACAGGTTCTTGGCGAACCCGCTCCAGATCTCGTCCAGCCCGTGATACATCCGCACCGCATACGTCCGCGAGCCGTCCCCGTACCACAGCGACTTCCCCGCCCGCTTGACGTGCTGCGCGAACTTGACATCCTCGGCCAATTGCTGCCGCACGGCCCGGTGCCCGTCCACGGCAAAGTACGTCTCCCGGCGCAGGAACAGGAACGCCCCGTTGGCCGCCGCGAACCAGGAAAAAGGCGTCCGGCGGATGAGCGGGGTGGGCAGGAACGCGAAGATGACGAAGTATTGAATCGGAATCAGCAGCCGCTCCCAGAACCCCTCGCAGTGCAGGTCCGGCACCAGCGAGACCACATCGGCCTGATGCTCCCGCTGCGCCCCCAGGGCCAGCAGCAGGGCGTCCGGCGCGAACACGCAGTCCGCGTCGGTCATCAGCAGCCACTCGCCCTTCGCCGCGTTCGCGAGCTGCCAGCACGCCCACGGCTTCCCGTACCAGTCCGGCGGCAGCTCCGCCCCGATCAGCACGCGCAGCCTATAGTCCTGATCTCGCAATCGGCACAGAATGGGGTAAGTGTCGTCCGAAGACCGGTCATCCAGCACGAGCACTTCGAAGCGGGGGTAGTTGAGGGCCAGCAGCGACCGGACGCAGGCTTCGATGTTCGCCTCCTCGTCACGGGCGGGCACAAGAACGGAAATGAGAGGAAGTTCCGCCTCCCCCGTCTGGGCGACGAGGGCGCGCGGCTTGCGGAAGAACCAGAAGTTGACCAGGGCCGTCCCTACCAGAACCAGCGCCGTCAGCGCCACCGCCGCCTGATACCAAAACATCAGCCCCATTGCCCCAATAGTATACCCGCCGGTGACGTTCTTGCAGGCATTGGCAGGTATACTGTTTCCAGGTCCAAGATACACAAAGAAGGTAACGGGTGCCATGCACTACATCGCCGGGCTTTTCCTGTTCGTGATCGGAGCCTTCATCGGCTTGAAGCTGCCCGACTTCGACCTAGCTTTCCACTGGTGGCCGCTAATCGAGCACCGATCTCTGTTGACGCATGGCCTTCTCATTCCCTTGCTTCTCTTCGCCACACTCAAGCAGCATGTGGTCGGGAAACAGAACGATCCACGCCTGCGCTTCGCGCTGATGGGCTTCTTCCTTGCCACGGCAGTTCACCTGTGCTTCGACCTGTTCCCATCGAGGTGGTATGGAATGGCACACATTCATATTCCTCTGCTCGGCTGGATCGGGGAAGTCCCCTCCGTGCTCTGGATGAGCGTTGGCGCCTTTGTCAGTCTATACCTGGCTTGCTGTCTGTTGCGGCGCGTTAGCGATGTCGGGCTGGGGCTGCTGGGCCTGGCAACCTGCTACGGTATTTCTGCGGCCCATGAGCCGCGCCCATCGTTCTTCGCGCTGATGGTGCTGGTGCCGCTTGCCCTGGGAGCATTCTTGCTGCCGCGTCGTCTGCATGACCCGGACAGTCCGGCGGATGAGATCAGCCGATGGATGCGATCCTGAAGATGACAAGGGAGGTAAACCATGACTGACCCGCGACTGACGAAATGGGCGGATACGCTCGTCAATTATAGCCTCTTGACTTTTTCGCCGCCAGTTGCTACACTCTCACCGAGGCTACGTTTGCTGTCACAGTCAATGTGATTGTCAAAAACATCATAATCAATGCCATGACTGCATATCAAGTTTACGAACAATCCGTCAAGCCGCTTTCTGTCGCAGAAAAGCTCACGCTGGCGCGGCTGATTATCAATGAAGTTGTCCCGGACGCTGGGCCTCATGTGGAAGCAAGCGGCACTCAGCATAACGCAATACCGCGAATTGAGTATGCCCCGTCTGCCAAAGCACGTCAGCCGCGTGAGTTTGGAGCCGGCCGTCATTTGCTGTCGGGGGCTGGGATTGACGTTGATGAACTAATGGCGACGTCCATAGAGGATATGTTCGCAGACTATATGCCGGAATAGCGTTAATGCAGCACATTATTGATACGCATACGTTTCTTTGGTTTGAGGATGGGTCAGAAAAACTTCCAGCCGATGTCCGAAACCTCATCAAAGACCCAGCGAACACAGCCCAAATCAGCATCGCTTCGTTCTGGGAGATCGGCATCAAAGCGAGTACCGGAAAGCTCCAACTGGCGACCAGCCTGCTGGGTTTGAAGGCAATCGCAGAGAGCCAGTCCATCGAAATCCTGCCGATTACGGTCGCAGCAATTTCTCTGATCCAGCAGTTTCCCTTTCACCACAAAGACCCGTTTGATCGGATCATCGCCGCGACAACGCTCACAACTGGCGGCATCTTATTGAGCGCCGATACGATCTTTGATGCCTACGGCGTCCCAAGAACATGGCAAGCTTGAGTAGATGATAGACCCGCGACTGACGAAATGGGCGGATACGCTCGTCCACTACAGCCTCTACCTAAAGCCGGATGAACAAGTGCTGATCCGGGTGGACGAAGCAGCGATCCCGCTGGCGAAGGAGGTCTACCGGGCGGCCCTGGGGGCGGGCGCGCACCCGCATGTGCAGGTGCTGGTGGATGGATTGGATGAGATCTTCTTGACGATGGCCTCGGACGGTCAATTGGAATGGGTTTCGCCCATCAAGCAATTCGAGTATGAGACGATTGACGCCCTGTGCGCCATCACCGCGCCCGCGAACACTTCCGCCTTGTCGGGGGTCGGGGCTGACAAGCAAGCGCGGGCGCAGCGGGCCGGCAGCGCCGTTCGCAAGTCGCTGTTTACCCGTACAGCGGAAAATCGGGCCAAGTGGAGCCTGACGCTGTACCCGACGCAGGGCGCGGCGCAGAATGCGAAAATGTCGCTGGCGAATTATGAAGACTTCTTGTTCCGGGCGATGCTCTTGGACCAAGACGACCCGGCGGCGGCTTGGAAGGCGTTTTCGCAGGAGCAGCAGCGGTATGTGGATTACCTGAACGAAGTGGAGACGGTGCGGTTCGTGGCGCGGGACACCGACATCTCTATGCGCGTCGGTGGGCGCGTTTGGGTCAACTCCGACGGGCACAAAAACTTCCCCAGCGGCGAGGTCTTCACCGGGCCGTGGGAAGACAGCGTGGACGGTCATGTCCGCTACACCTTCCCGACGGCACATTTGGGGCATGAGGTGGACGATGTGCGGCTGACATTCGAGAAGGGCCGCGTCGTCCGGGCGGAGGCGGCGCGCGGGCTGGAATTTCTGGAAACGATGCTGGATAGCGACGAGGGCGCGCGGACGCTGGGGGAGGTCGCCATCGGCAACAACTACGGCGTCCAGCAGTTCACGCGGAACACGCTGTACGACGAGAAGATCGGCGGCACGTTCCACCTGGCCTTGGGCAACGCCTACCCGGAGACGGGGGCCAAGAACGTCTCCGCCGTGCATTGGGACATGGTCTGCGACATGCGCCCCGAAGCCGGCGGCGGCGCGGTCTACGCCGACGGCGTTCTCATTCACGAGAACGGGCAGTGGACGATTTAGGCCGGCTCTTCGGCTTCGTATTCGTCTAGCCTAATGATGGCTTCCCCTAGTCTCAGCCGGAGCGTCATCTCGGTAATGCTTGAAGCAGTTTCTTTCTCGGGCGCTAGAGTTGAGTCCCAGCACGCATCAAGGTCTTCAAACACATCATTGATGATGAGGAACAGAGGGTGATCTAATTCCGCCCCGTCATGGAAGTAGTCATCGAACTGCTTTTCTAGCTGGTCGAAATCAATCTCATGCCTCAGATAGCGAGTGACTAGCATTTTATATCCGTGTGCAGTCACCACTTTATCACCCAGCTTCTGTCGGTGCCGACAAATCGCTGCGGTTCGCCCCTACTTCTCATCATTCAGCGCGTCCAGCATCGGGAAGGACCGTCCGGCGATCTTGGGGTCAATCCGTTTGGCTTCTTGAATCTCGGCCATGCCGGCCGCCAGGTCGCCGCGTTTGCGGAGGGCGTAGCCGAGGTTGAAATGCGCCCAGGCGTGGTGGCGGTTCAGGCTGATCGTGCGCTTCCAACTGGCGAGGGCCGAGTCGGGACGGCGCAGCTTGTACTGCGCGTTGCCCAGGTTGAAGTGCGCGCCCGCGAATTCCGGGTCTACCTGGACTACCTGCTGCCATCTCTCTAAAGCGGCCTCGGTCTGGCCTTCGTTGCTCAAAATGATGCCCAGGTTGAAGTTCGCCCAGGGGTCGTGCGGGTCCAGCCGGATCGCCTCGCGCAGCTCGGCCAGGGCGGCGTCCACCAATCCCTTGACGTAGAGCGCGGCCCCTAGGTGCTGATGCGGCTCGGCCTGGCGCGGGTCGCTCTTGATCGCGCGCTCCCAGCAGATAATCGCATCGTCCAGGCGCCCTTCCGACTGATAGGCGATCCCCAGATGGATATGCGCCTGAACGTCCTCGGGGTCGTGCTGAAGCGCCTCCCGGTACTGCGCCAGCGAGGCGTCCGCCATGCCGCGCTGATGGTAGACGGTCGCCAGATTGTGCCGCACGACGCTTAACCTCGGGTCCAAATCGAGGGCGGCCTGCCACTCGGCGATGGCGGCGTCTGTCTCCCCCTGCTGGAAAAGCGCCGTCCCATAGTTGTTACGCGCGTAGGCATGGCCGGGCGCGACCCGCACCGCCTCCTGCCACTCGGCGAACGCTTCCTCATCGCGCCCCTGCGCGCGCAGGGCCAGCCCCAGGTTGTTCCGCGCCCAGCCGTCACCCGGCGCCAGCCGGATCGCCTCCCAGTAGGCGGCGATGGCGCCGTCGAGCTTGCCCGCGTCCGCCAGGACATTACCCAGCAGGTTATAGACTTCCGAGTCGTCCGGTTTGAGCTGAACCGCCTCCCGGTACTGGACAATGGCCGCATCCTGTTGCCCGCGCGCCGCCAGGGCGTTCGCCAGCGTGATCTTGGCCTGGGCGTCGTGGGGGGCGCGCTGAACGGCTTTACGGTAGTCGGCAATGGCCGCGTCCATCTCGGTCTTCGCCCGCAGGGATGTCGGGGCGGAGAACTGCGGGTTTTCCTGACGCGATTCGAGTATTTGTCGCATGGGATAAGTTTCCAAAAATCACGATCACGCAATCAGCGTATGGAATAGTCTACGGAAACAACCGCCGTAATGTTCTTCTCCAGAGAGGAAGTGTCGTCGGTGTTGTTGTCAGACTTCTCCGCCGAGTAAAGCGGCGTGATCTGCGGGACGAACATCTTGGCGGCGCGCACTTCCCCGAGCCGGCAGCCGCTGCTGGCGGCGATCTGCGCGGCCCGGTCGCGGGCGTTCTTTGCCGCCTCCGCCTGCATGCTCACCTTCAGCTCGCTCAGTTTCGTATAGAGGTACAGCGGCGTCTCCGACTTGAAGGCGACGCCCCGGCTGATCAACTCGGTGGACTGGCGCGAAAGGCTATCCACCAGGTCCACCGAATGCGACTTGACTTCAATCGTCTGCGTCAGCGTGTAGCCGGTGACATGGCCGGTCGTGACGTACTGGCCCGTCTTCGGGTTCTTGACCTGCTCGTAAACCGGCTCCTCGCTGACCGCGTCCGGCAGAATCTCCGCTGCCGGAACGCCTTTGGCAATCAGATAAGCTTTGACCTGGCCGACACTGGTTTGGAGCGGCCCGTAAGCCTGCGCGATGGTGGCTACGCTCTGGCTGAGGCTGCCGGTCCAGATGATGAAGTCGGAGCGGATCGGCTTGCGCGCGGAGCCGTCCACATGGATCAACTCATCCTTGCTCTTGATGCGGACCAAACTGCGGGTGATCATCCCGGTACAGGCGAGCAGTGCCAGCGCGATGATAACGGCGCCGACAAGGGTGGAAAGCGAGCGCGCCTGGCGCATGGTCAGCCTCCTTCGGGAGCTTGAGAACGAGCAAATTAGAACAGGCCAGTGATCCGCCCGGCGGCGTCAATGTCAATGTCCAGCGCGGCGGGGTGCTTGGGCAGGCCCGGCATGGTCAGAATGTCGCCCATGAGCGCGACGACGAAGCCGGCCCCTGCCGAAAGGGTGAGCGCGCGGACGCGGAGGGTAAACCCGCTCGGAGCGCCGCGCCGGGTCGAATCGTCGGTGAACGAATACTGCGTCTTGGCGACGCAGACCGGCAGCCGGTCAAAGCCGTGCGCGTTCAGCCAGCCGATCTGCTTTTCCGCTTCCGCGCTGATCTCGACGCCGTCCGCCCCGTAAACTTTGGTCGCGATCTCGTGCAGCTTCTCCGCGATGGGACGCGCCGCGTCATAGATCGGCCGGAACTGCCCCGGCGATTCGAGGGCGTCCAGGACGGCCTGCCCTAACTCGCGCCCGCCCTCGCCCCCTTCGGCCCAGACAGTGTTGACGGCGACGCGCCAGCCCCGTTCCCGGCAGTGGGCGACCACGGCCTCGACCTCAGCCGATGTGTCCGACATGAACGTGTTGACCGTGACCACGAAGGGAACGCCGATCTGGCCGACATTGGCGGCATGGCGGTCTAAATTGGGCAGGCCGCGCCCGACGGCCTCGACATCCTCCCGGTCCAGGCGCGTCTTGGCAACCCCGCCGTGCATCTTCAGCGCGCGAACGGTGGCGATCAGCACCACGGCGTCCGGCGAGAGCGCAGGCTGCCGGGGTGCGGCCACGATGTCGCAGAACTTCTCGAAGCCCAGGTCTGAGCCGAAACCTGCCTCGGTGACGACATATTCGCCCAGCCTGAGCGCCAGCTTCGTCCCCAGGACGCTGGAACAGCCGTGGGCGATGTTGCCGAACGGCCCGCCGTGGACAAACGCAGGCGTCCCTTCCAATGTCTGTACCAGGTTGGGCTTGATCGCGTCCCGCAGCAGGGCCGCCATCGCCCCCGATGCGCCCAAATCGCCTGCCGTGACCGGCTCGCCCTTGACAGTCTGCCCGACCACGATCCGCCCCAGCCGCTCTTTGAGTTCCGCCAGCGACTCGGCGAGGCACAGGATCGCCATGACTTCGGAGGCGACCGTGATCTGGAACCCGGACTGACGGGGATAGCCGTTCCCCTTGCCGCCCAGCCCCACGACCGTCTCGCGCAGGGCGCGGTCGTTCACGTCCAGGCAGCGCTTGTGGGCGACCGTCCGCACGTCTATCCCCAGCGCGTTGCCCTGATAGATGTGGTTGTCGGTCATCGCGGCTAAAAGGTTGTTAGCCGACGTCAGCGCATGCATGTCCCCGGTGAAGTGCAGGTTGATGTCCTCCATCGGGAGCACCTGCGCCCGCCCGCCGCCCGCCGCGCCGCCCTTCATGCCGAAGACCGGACCCATGGAAGGCTCCCGGATCGCCGCGATGCCCTTCTTCCCCATCTTGCACAAGCCCTGCGCCAGCCCGATGACGACCGTGGTTTTGCCTTCGCCCGCCGGTGTCGGCGTGATGGCCGTCACCACGATCAGCTTGCCGCGCGGCGGATCGGAAGAACCTAACCCCCCAGCTCCCTTCCCTGGTAAGGAAGGGGGAGCCAGAAGGCGTTCCAGTGCCTTCTGGCTGATCTTGGCCTTGTCCCGCCCATAGGGTTCCAGGTCGTCGGGCGTCAGGCCCAGAGCGGCGGCCACGTCCCCGATGGGGCGGGGGGTGACGGAATGGGCGATCTCCAAGTCGGTCGGCATTTCTTACTTTCTCGTCTCGTTCGGATAGATGGCAATGTGCGAGCCTTCGGCCAGAACGACCGAATCGGGCGTCCGTCCTTGCAGGAACCGCCAGTGGTCGCCGTACAGGTGCGCGAAGTCTACGCCGAGCTGATAATCTTCGATAGGGTAGGTGCGCCAGGCCGGATGCCAAACACGGTAGGCGGTCAGGCTGCCGCCGCGCGTCCGCCCAAAGCCCGCTTCCTGCTCCTTCACCCACGTCTCAAAGCTGTCCACCGCAGGCTCCGTCGCCGGGGCAAGGGCGGAGACCGCGACCATCTGCGGCTTGCCCTCTACCGTGAAGTCATGCCGCACCCGTCGAATGTCCCCGGTCTGCGTCACTCGGCTTGTCATCGAGACGGCGGTATATGGTTCATTATACAGCAGTTTCGCCAGTCCACATACGATGGGGCTTGGAGCCAACTCCCGCACGAACACGACACCGCGCCGGTCGTCCTGCCGGACATAAAGCCGCAGGTTGAACTCGGGGAAGTCGCACAGCGAGCGGGGATAGGGGACGCTCCACCCCAGCACGCGTGTCTGCTCAAAGTTGAACGCGACCAGGCTGCACCACGCGCTGCCCTCCCAACGGTCCGTTTCCAGCCCCGGTGCCAGATACGGCGTCAGCGCCTCGTCGGGCACGGCATACGAGATCAAAAGAAGGTCGGACCACACGGCGGTCAGGAATGGGGTCATATATCAACAACGCTAACGATGGTCTTCACCACGCGGCTGAGTGTGTCCGGGTTCATCACGCCGATACGCCGAACAATCGCGCTGCCATCCGCCCCAAAGAGATACATCGGCCGGAGGTAGCTCTGAACTGCCAGTCGCCCGGTCGTGAGATCGGATGGCTGTATCTCTATGCTGTGCGGGTCGCGTGTGTTCTGGCTGGAAATCATGCAGACAAGATAGTCCATGCCGCCGAAGAAGGGCAATTCCGCCAGAACCAGGGTAGGTCGCCGTTTCGCGCCGGTCGCATCAGAAAACGGAAAAGGGAGGATCACGATATCGCCGCGCCTAAACTTCGCCATCTTCATCCTCCAAGTATTTCCACGCGGCATCTTCTTCAGGAGTGTCCCAAATGCGGCTCAGTACCGGCTCGGCGGCAAGCATCGTCAGGCGGCCAAGCGACTCTTCCTGGGACATTGCCTGCCATTCCTCCTGTTGAGCGGCTTCCGCGATCAGGGACGGCAGGTAGGCTTCCAATGAAACGCCGCGCGCTGTTGCTCTGGCCTTCACAATCTCTTCTACTTCGGGGGCGAGTTCCAATAGGACGGTCATGGTAGGTTTTCCTTTCAGGTTAAATCACACGGCGGTCAGGAACAGGGTCATGCGGCCAATTTTCCAAACATACGATACAGAAGCATCCTCAACCGATGCTGTGCGCCGCCCACATCTGGAAGGCTCCGCAGTTCAGCAAAGCCTAGCGGTATTGGAGCCTTGTCAAAGATCAATCGAAACCGTAGTTTGGTCCTTGCTTCCGGTATGGAAGCCAGCACTAGCACTTGATAGGCTGTAGAACAAGCGGAGTCCTTTGAAAGAACATACACCAATTCCTCCGACTGCCGTATCTTTGACAACGCCGCAGGCGTTAAGCAGAGGCCGCTCTTGCCCTGGAACGCTTCAGGAGAAACACAGACAGCAGCCCCCGGTTCAGAAATCTGATCCTCTATAAGAGGCAGATCAGTGGGCGAACAAAGGTAGGTTCGTTTAACAGGCATCTGTGCCATGAGGTCTTACCCCTGCATGGTCGGCAGGCCGAAGGCGCGGAGCCATTCTTGGAGCTCGGCGACGCGGGCGGTCTGGTCGGTCGGGACGGCGATGGGGCGGCCCCGCGTGTCCAGAACCAGGCCGACGACGCCGCCCTCGACGGTGACGGTGCGGGACTTGCCCCGGCCCGCGCCGATGTCGAAGCCTTTGGCGGGGGTGATGGTCGCCTCGTCGGTCTGGCCGTCGCCCATTTGCAACACGCGAATCTGGCCGAAGGGGACAACTTCCACTCCGCTGTTCTTGAACGAGACGGTCAGGCACGGGTCGCCGTCTTTGGCGGTCCCGATGGGGGCGATGGCGTGGCCGAGTTTAATCAGGCAGTCGCGCTCGAACACTTGAGTCGCGGCTTCGGGCAGGATGGTAGACAGGACGCCGAGCTGGGGCATCATAAAGATCGAGTCCACGGCCAGCATGGTGACGCCTTCGGGCGAATAGGCGTCGAGCATCATCAGGGCGGACTGGGCGCGGTGGGGTGCATGGGACAGGACGCCGCCGGAGCCGACGATCATGTCCAGCTTCAGCATGTCCACCGTCGTCTTGCCGGTCGCCTTGTCCAGTTCCATGCCCGCCTCGGTCTGACCGCCTTTCAGGCCGCGCGCCAGCGACTTGTGGTGGTCGAAGGCCAGGCGCAGGGCCTCGCGGGCGACGGCCTGCTCGATTTGGAGGTCTTTCAAAGTCTGCGGGATGGTCGTCGGGCGGATCATCTTGTTGCGAAGCTGGTTGCGGAGGTAGGCGTCGTCGGCCTCGAAGGGTATCCAGCGCGCGATGGCGGGAAGGCCCGCCTCAGTCAGCACGTTGCAGATGGAGTAGGACATGCCCAGGTTGGCGGATACGGTGCGGACGAAGTTGCCGTTGAAGACCGAGAAGACATCCGTGGTGGCCCCGCCGATGTCCACGCCGAGGACGTTGATGTTCCTCTCCCGCGCGATGGTCTCCATGATCTTGCCAACGGCGTTCGGGGTGGACATGATGCCGGACGAGGTCCACGTCATCAGCTTGGCATAGCCGGGCGCCTGCTGCATGACGTGTTCCAGGAACAATTCATGGATCGCCTCGCGGGCCGGGCCGAGGTTCTCGCGGTCCAGGGTCGGGCGCAGGTTGGGCACTTCGCGCAGGTCAACGACGCCGCCGATGATCTCCTCGACCGCCGTATGGGCCTCGACGTTGCCGGCGTAGATGACCGGCAATTTCAGGCCGATGCCCAGGCGCGGCTTGGGGTCGGCGGAGCGCAGCATCTCGGCCATCTCAGTCAGGTGCGTCACCGTGCCGCCGTCTGTGCCGCCGGACATCAGGATCATGTCGGGGCGCAGGGCGCGGATGCGCTCGACCTTTTGGTACTCTTTGCGCCCGTCGTCCACGGCGATGACGTCCATGATGATCGCGCCCGCCCCCAGGGCCGCCCGCTGGGCCGACTCGGCGCTCATGGCTTTGACGACGCCCGCGACCGTCATCTGCAAGCCGCCGCCCGCCGAGGAGGTGCTGAGGTACAGGTCCACGCCGCTGCCGTCGGGCCGCTTCGGCGTGATGACTTTGCCCTCTTCGTCCAGAATGGTGTGGCCCGACAACTCCTGAATCTCGCGGGCGGCGTTGGAGACGCCCACGGTCACGTCGTCAAAGGGCGCTTCCACCGTGGTCGGGGCCTCGCCGCGCGTGGTCTGGCGGTACACGTCGCCCTGCTTCTCAATCAGAATGGCTTTGGTGGTCGTGCTGCCGCAGTCGGTCGCAAGAATGGTCTGGACGTTGCTATTATCTGGCATCAAAGTTCCTATCGTTCCAGGGTCAAACAATGCGCGTGATTTCGGGGCGGTCTGCCCGGAGGTAAACATACGGCAAAATGGCCGTCAGCGGCATGGCGCGAATGCCGTGTTCAGCCTTCAGAACCACTTGTATTTCGGGGCAGTAATCAGTTAAAATTTGCCGACACCGCCCGCACGGCGCAATCACGCCGCGTTCCCTGTCGGCCACCGCGACAATCGCCAGCGGCTTCGCGCCGCCACCCTCAGACACCAGCCGGGCCAGCGCGACGATCTCCGCACACGGCCCGCCGGTAAAGTGGTACAAGTTCACGCCGCTGTAAATCAAACCGTCTTCTGCATAGAGAGACGCCGCGACCGTGTGATTGTCCCCGTCGCCACTCCGCGCCAGCATCTCCGACGCCGAATGAACCATTTTCTCGATTGTATATTGGTCAGGAAAAGAATCCTCGCCGCGCGGAGTAGTCATGCCGCCGCAGTCGGTCGCAAGAATGGTCTGAACGTCGGTGGGTTGAACGCTGGTGTCTGCCAAAGGTGTGTTGCTCCGGTTTGGGGGAAGTTGATCTAATATGCTGAGTTCCCCGGAATTTATTCCAGGGAAACCTTCAATCGCACGGCATAGTTCAGCGCAGCGAGGATGTCCTCGCGCTCTAGGTCTTCGTAATCCACAAGGATTTCGTCGCTGCTCATGCCTGCACTGAGCAGTTCCAAAATCGTTTCTACAGGATAGCGCAGCCCGCGAATAGTCGGCTTGCCGTGGCAGATAGACGGGTCAATGGTGATGCCTTCTTTCATCTTGTTTAATTGTAGCATATCCGTATCAACTTGGGTATAGGAAGCCGGAACCCTACTCCTTAGACTGGTGTTGTTTTGATATGCCCATTTTAGAAACTCCCCCTGATTCGGTCCAGGAAGTCCTGCGCGAGCCGCGCCGCAACGGCCACGCGCAGGCGTATACGCCGGAGCCGCGCCTCTCGATGCCCGCCGACATCCTGCCGGACGGCCGCTTCGGAGAGCGCTGGCTGGTTGTAGATCAGACGCACCTGCGCGTCCTGACTTCGCAGGAGCGCGGCCCGGCCCGCGTGGACCTGGACATGCCCCTGAGCGAGATCAAAGAGGCGCGTGCCGAAACCCTGGTCGGCAGCGGCGTCCTGCGGCTCGTGCGCCGAGACGGGCAGGTCGTGGAGGTCGTGCGCTACACGCTGGCCGCCGCGCCCGCGTTCGGCACGGCGGCGCGCATTCTGGAGTCTTGGCTCAAGGAGGAAGAGCCGTCCGACTCGCTGTACGCTGAGTTCGACAAGCAGAAGAAGAACTGTGGCAAGTGCGGCGACCCGCTGCCGGACGACACGAATGTCTGCCCCAAGTGCGTGGACCGCAAGGCCGTCCTGATGCGGCTGCTCTCCTACGCGCTGCCGTATAAGGCCCGCGTGATCCTGGTCACCGTGCTCATGCTGGCCGGCACGGGCGTCAGCCTGCTGCCGCCGATCATGAACAAGCACCTGGTTGACGACGTGCTGATCCCGCACCACCATCGATTCTGGATCGGCATCATCGTGCTGGCGCTGATCGGGGCGAACCTCCTGGGCATCGCCATCAGCGTCTGGCGCGGGCGGATTGTCGTTTGGATGTCCAATCACATGGTCCATACGATCCGGGTGCAGGCGTATGACCGCCTCCAGTCCCTGTCGCTGGGCTACTATGACAAGCGGCAGACGGGGTCGCTGATGTCGCGCGTGACGCAGGACGTGGGCGAGCTGCAAGATTTTCTGGTCCAGGGCATCACGTTTTTCCTGGTCAACACGCTGATCATCGTCGGCATCATGATCGCCTTGATGGTCTACAACTGGCAGCTCACGCTGCTCGTGTTGATCCCGGTCCCCCTGACCATCATCGCCACGCGGATGATCTGGCGGATGTTGCGGACGCGCTGGCAGCGGCTATGGCATCTGCGCGGCAACCTTTCAGCCAGCATCAACGCCGCCATTTCGGGCGTCCGCGTTGTCAAGGCGTTCGCCCAGGAGTCGCGGGAGGCGACACGGTTCCGCGCCAAGTCGCACGACCTGTTCGAAGCCAACGTCGTGGTGCAGCAGGCCTGGAACACCTACTTCCCGATCCTGTCGTTCCTGACGACCATCGGCATTTACATCATCTGGTTCTACGGCGGCCTGGAAGTCTTTTCCAACACCAGCAACTCGACGCAGGCCATGACGCTGGGGACGCTGACCCTGTTCATCAGCTACATCGGGATGCTGATGGGACCGTTGCAGCAGATGACCCAGATCGCGGACTGGCTTTCGCGCTCCACGGCCAGCGCCGAGCGCGTCTTCGAGGTCATTGACGCCGAGCCAGACATCGCGGACACGCCGGATGCGGTGGCCATGCCGCGCATCGAAGGCCATGTGGAGATGAAAGCCGTCCGGTTCTCCTATGACAAGAATCAGAGCATCCTGGAAGACATTTCTGTGGATGTCCAGCCGGGCGAGATGATCGGGCTGGTCGGCCACTCCGGGGCGGGCAAGAGCACCATCATCAACCTGCTGTCGCGGTTCTACGACGTCAAGGACGGGCAGATATTGATTGACGGCGTGGACATCCGCCGGATCAAGATGGACGACCTGCGCCGCCAGATCGGGGTCGTCTTGCAGGAGCCGTTCCTGTTCCCCGGCACCATCAGCGACAACATCGCCTATGCCAAGCCGGACGCCTCGCCCGAGGAGATCATGCAGGCGGCCAAAGCGGCCAACGCCCACGACTTCGTGATGCGCTTCCCGGACGGCTACGACACCTATGTCGGTGAGCGCGGCGCGCGTCTGTCCGGCGGCGAGCGTCAACGGCTGTCCATCGCCCGCGCCATCCTGCACAACCCGCGCATCCTGATACTCGACGAGGCCACGGCATCGGTAGACACCGAGACCGAGAAACAGATTCAGGAGGCGATGGCGCGTCTGATTGAGGGCCGGACGACGTTCGCCATCGCGCACCGCCTGTCCACCCTGCGTAACGCCAGCCGCCTGATGGTCATGGAAAAGGGCAAACTGGTGGAACTGGGGACGCATGACGAGCTGCTGGACAAGCCTGAAGGCGTCTTCCGCCGCCTGGTCAACATGCAGCAGGACGTCAACAAGCTGCGAGAGAATTTGATGGAGGCGTAGGAAATCCCCTCCCGCCTCACAAGTTCGGCACCTTCCCCTGTTAGGGAAGGGCTACAGAGAAGCACAAAACTTCTATCCCTGGACAAGAGGCGCAACAGTCCGCCATTATCTAATGCCCTCCCTTAACAGGGGAGGGTGCCGAACTTGTGAGGCGGGAGGGGTTTGGAGATCACTAATGACCACTACTGACGATAATCCGTTCGCGGTCCGCTTCCTGGACGCGAAGACGCTGCGCCTGTTTCGGACCCACGCCGAAGACGCGACCGTCCGCCTGACCATCGAGGGTGACCGGTCGTGGCGCGAAGTGCGGATTGCCCGCGCCTTCCCGTTCTCCGACCCGGACCGCTACATCGGCCTGCGGGACGGCGACGACAAAGACATCGGCATTCTGGTGACTTTGAATGAGATGAACAGAGATTCGCGTGCCATCGTTGAGGAAGAACTGGAGCGCCGCTACTTCACGCCGCGCATCGAGCGCGTGCTGACCGTGAATGAGGAGTTCGGCGTGGTGACATGGGAGGTGGAGACGGACCGGGGGCCGCGCCGGTTCCTGGTCCGAAACCTGCGCGACAGCACCTTCCCGCTGGGGGCGAACCGGCTGATGATGACCGACACCGATGGCAACCGCTACGAGTTCCCCGATGTCAGCACCGTTGGGACGAAGGCGATGACGGTGTTGTCAAAAGTCTTGTGATGAAAAAAAACCCGGCGTCTCAGACGCCGGGGTTTTTTGTCATCCGCAGCTTTACACCGAGCGGCGGCCCGTCAGGAACTGATACAGGAACACAATTACGGCGATCACCAGTATGATGTGGATCAGGCCGCCACCGACATGCATCAAGAAACCGATCAGCCAGAGGGCTACCAACACTGCCCCGATAATGTATAGAATGCTTCCCATTGCGCTTTGTCTCCTTAGCTTCGTTGCTACATCATTCCCGTTTATTCGTGAACTAAACCATTCAGATCGGCTGATCCTTGTAGCGTTAAACGGCCATTGTCCACATCGGCGCGGGTGATTGTCAGTGGGGCTTTCAAGCCGGCCAGACTCACGACCGGATTGATCTCGTCTGCCGCCAAGTTGACCAAGCCGGTCGGCAGGGGAACGCCGCCGACCTGGGCGCCGCGCGTCACGAAGTCCAGCCGGCTGGGGTCAGCGGCGTTGGGGACGAACGTGCCCGCCAGGGCCGCCACCGTGTGCAGGCCCAGGAATGTCACCGGAACGCGCGCCTCGACATCGCTGGGGCGTAAAGTCACGACCAGCCCCGGCAGGAGCGGCTTGGACTGGGCCAGATAGCTCGTCAGATGCCCTTGATCCATCGTCGCCGTGAACCGCGTCGCGCCGACATGAGACAGGCGCCGCGTTTTCGTGTCGAACGAGACATCATCGGCGTCCGCGTTCAGCGTGTCCAGCGTGATCCTCGGCGATAGCTGCACGTCCTGGCCCTGGATGTGGACGCCGCGCGCCCGCCCGCGCGCCAGCGCAAACGGGTCGCCGTCCACCTGCACGTCATAGCGGGCCGCCGGGCCGAGAACCGAGGGCAGGGCGTCGGCGATCTTGTGGGCCGCCGTCTCTTGCACCGGATGGCCGCAGCCCCAGAGAGCCGCGCCGGCAGTGAGGGCGGCAAAAAGACTAAGCGTTTGTGGCGGGAGCTTTTGGATCATAAGCATTGGAAACGATGACGCTGTCCGCGCCGATGGTCTGAACCTGGGAAAGAGGAAGCTGCGGCTTGCCGTGCAGGGCGTTGTCCAGCAGGTTCGTCGCCAGCAGCAAATGGGGAACGAGGAGCGCGTCGGTGTCTACGGCGACATCGGCGACTTTGCCGAGGATGGTTCCCGCCTGGTTCAAGACCGGGCGACCTTCGAGCGGCTTGGCGGCCAGCTCTTCGGCATTTGCGGGAGCGGCCTCCGCCAGCGCCCCTTCCCCCTCAATCGTCAGGGCATCGGCGCCCAGACCTTTCACCTGAGCGGCCGCCAGGAACTGAGGTTTGGTGAACATGCCGCCCCGATCCACCAAGAATCCTGCCACCTGGCTCGTCGCGGGACGAAAGACGACATCGCCAATCCGTCCTAATCGTTCCCCGCCGGTCAGCGTCACGACCGCCAGGCCCGCCAACTCACGCGCCGTTTTCATCGCCATCTGCGTCTTTGCTCCTCGGTGTTCCCGCTTCTCATACTCTACCCGGCGCCCAACGGCGGCAAACTTAGGTTTATCTCTCTCGGTCGGGAAAGATGTCCGCCAGTTCACCTGCCGTGGTCAGCCGCGCCAGCCTGATTTCGTGCAGCTCCAGAGCGACGGCAGCGGCCACTAAAATCAGCCCGATCAGCAGCATCCCGACGCCGACCGGGCCGATGCGCGCCTCGCGGGTAGACAGCAGGACGGCGGCCACAGTCACGATAAAAGCGAGCAGGGCCAGCGACAGCAGGGTGCTTGCCCCCCACAGGGCGTTGATCCGCTGGTGGAAGAGGGGGATCTGCCGTTTCAGGCCGGTTCGCCGCTCCGCCGTCGTTCCCTCGGCGCGGTACTCCGCCGTCAGCCGGCGCATCTGGTCGGCGATGCCGCTGTATTTGGACGTGTACCCGGATAGGAGGATGGCCGTCGTCGTGATGAGCGCGGCGGGGCCGACGGCACTGCTGATGGTGCTGATGACGCCGGGCATTTGGGTGAGTGGTTGAGGCATGGGCATCAGTCCGCAGGATAAATGGTTAAGACCGTCACTTCGGGCGGGCAGCAGAAGCGCATCTGCGGCCCCATCATGCCGACGCCGCGAGTGGTGTAGACGAGGTGATGCGCGGCCTGACGCAAGCCTTCGGGGTACTTGCGCCCGTACTCCGGGCAGTGGATCGGGTGATTCGGAAGTCGGATATGGCCGCCGTGCGAGTGGCCCGAAAACTGCAAGCCGAAGCCCAATGGCGCTTCATCGGCGTAATCCGGCTCGTGCATCAAGAGAAGCTTGACGGCGGCGTCGGGAACGCCTGCCAGCGCCTGGATGGGGTTTTGCGCCCGCACACTGCACGAATCCAGCCCAACCATCCAGACTCCTGGCACGCCGGGCAGGGGAGCGGAGCGGTTCCGCAGGACCGTGAAGCCGACCCGCCCCAGCTCCTGCATGACCCGCTCCGGGGCGACCCGGTCGTGGTTGCCGAGGACGGCGAAGACGCCGAGACGGACCCCTGCCAGCGGCGCCAGGGCATCGGCGCAGGCGGCGGCCCAATCGGCGCTGTGTCGGTCCGAGATGTAGTCGCCGGTCAGGAAGACCACATCCGGCTTCTGCCTCAGCAGCAGGCGCACGGCGCGGGCGGTGCGCGCGACGGCGGCCTTGCTCTGGCAGTGCAGGTCACTGAGCTGGCCGATTCTCAGTCCCGCCGCCGAAGCGGGCCAGCCGGCAAGGCGAATCTGCCGATGCACGAGCTGGGGATGGTCCGGCTCCCACTCGTGAGCATAGACCCCCGTGCCCAGCCCGGCGACGGCCCCGGCTGCCGCCGTTTTCAGGAACCGCCGCCGCGCGGGCGAGGCCGGTGTGTTCGGTTTCTTCATAGGCTACGGGGCGATCCCTTCCGCCATTTCACGCCGGCGCGTCAGGGCGAATAGGAAGCAGACGCTCATCACCAGGCCCGCGCACCAGTAGGGGGCGGTCTGACCGACATGCTTGTACAGATAACCCGCCGTGGCGGGGCCGGTCGCGCGCGCAAGGCTGTCGAATGAGGCGGACAGGCCCAGGGCGGCCCCTTGCGCGGTTGCCTTGCGGGAAATGAGGGACCGCAAAGAAGGCCCGTTCAGCCCGTTGCCGATGGAAATAGGGATCATCGGCCCGATTAAAAGCACGGCCAGGACGGGGGCGAACGGAAACAGCACAAACCCCAGCGCCATCAGGCCGATGCCGACGATGACGAGGTTCGGCTCCCCGAAGCGCTTCACCAGACGCCGGATCAAAAACCCCTGGATGATAATGATCAGTACGCCCACATAGGCAAAAACGCAGCCGGCGACAAGGATGCTGTTGGCGAAATGAAAGTGCTGCTTCAGATAGGCCGTGAACGTGCCCTCCAGGTTGGCAAAGGCGAACGTCACGGCGAAGGTCAGCAGGTACAGGAAACCGACCGGGCCGCGCACGGCCTGCGTCATCAGCCCCATTCGGGAGGTTAGCGTCCCCGGCGGGCTGCCCGCCGCCTGCGGCGCGCGCTCCGGTTCGGGCAGATAGCGCGCGATGTAGACGAGGTTTGCCAGGGCAAGCAGGGCCGAGAAATAGAGCGGCCACGCCAGGCCGGCCTGGCCGATCATCCCGCCGACGGCGGGGCCGATGACGAAGCCGAACCCGAAGGCCGCGCCGATGTAGCCCATCCCCATCGCCCGCAGGTGCGGCGGCGTGATGTCCGCGGCATACGCCTGCGCCACGGCCAGGGACGCCGAGGAAAAGATTCCTGCCAGGATGCGGGCCGCGAACTGCCCATAGATATTGTGCGTGGACAGCCCGAAAAGCGTGTAGAAAACCGCGTCCCCGACCAGCGATCCGATCAAGATCGGCTTGCGCCCGATCTTATCCGACAGCCGCCCCCAGAACGGGGCAAACAGGAACTGCATCAGGGCGTAACTCGCGCCGAGCCAGCCGCCGTACTCACCGATGCGCGGGTCCTGCGGGTCCGTCAGGTGCATCCCGCTCTGCACATAGTCCGGGATCAGCGGGAGGATGACGCTGAATCCCAGCACGTTGATCATCACCGCCAGGGTCAGCAGGGCGAGCATGAGGTGCATCCGGCGGTCTTCAGGACTGAGCGCCTTTTTGGAGTCAGCTTTGGGGTCGGCCATGAAAAATCAAACTCTCCATCGAAAAATCTGCGTCTGTGGTCTCCCTTCAGTATACCCCAGCCCGAAGGGTGCGAGGGTGCCGGGCATATTCGTAAAAAATGTAGGAATCATTTGTTTAGCGAAAAGCGCGGAAGCTTCCCCCTTTATGGGGGAGATGGATGAAAGACTTTAGGATAGCGCATCGTCATTCTTATGACGATAAATCCCTTCCGCAATATTGGTGTCACGTGAGTAGTTTAATTATGGCACTAATATACTTGACACACGCGGCTAGATGTGCTATAATACAGTCATGGGAAACGAACTTACACTACCAAAGACTTTAGTTGAAGCCATCCGCTACTTTTCCGACCCCGATAAGTGTCTTACAACTGCTATGGCGTTCGTCTGGCCTGACGGGGTTGTCTGCCCCCACTGCAAGGCGAAGGACGCCCATTTCATCGCCACCCGGCGCATCTGGCGGTGTATTTCTTGCAAAAAGCAGTTTAGCATCAAAGTTGGCACGATTTTTGCAGATTCCCCATTAGGGCTGGATAAATGGCTGACCGCGATCTGGCTGATTGCTAATGCCAAGAACGGCGTTTCCTCCTACGAACTCAGCCGCTCTATCGGCGTCACGCAGAAGACGGCTTGGTTCATGCTCCACCGCATCCGGCTCGCCATGAAGACGGGTACGTTCCGCAAGTTGTCCGGCGCGGTTGAGGCCGATGAGACGTTCATCGGGGGCCTGGAAAAGAACAAGCACGAAGACAAGAAACTCCACGCCGGGCGCGGCTCCGTCGGCAAGGCCGTTATCATGGGCTTGAAAGAGCGCGGCGGCGAACTTCGGGCCTTTGTCATAGACAACACCAAGCGCGAAACCCTGCACGGCGAGATTAAGAAGCAGGTCAATCCGGGGACTCTTCTGGTGACGGATGCCTTTCCCGCTTACCGGGGCCTGACGCCGGACTACTACCATCTGTTCGTTGACCACGCCGTCAAGTATGTGGAGGGCGGGGTTCACACGAACGGGCTAGAGAACTTCTGGTGCCTCCTAAAGCGTACCCTAAAGGGGACGTATACCTATTGTTCGCCTCAGCACCTAGAGCGGTATCTTGACGAACAGGTCTGCCGCTACAACGCCTGCAAGGACACCGACCTACAGCGGTTCACGGCGGCCCTCGGGCGGATAGCGGGCCGGAGCCTGACGTATGAGCAACTGACGCACGGGCATCTAACGCTGTACGGCAAGGCATAACCTGGGAACATTGCGGATTCCAGAAGCGTTTTATAGATGCCGATAGTAGCAGTATATAAGTCCTTCAACTCTGTAGCAGGAAACTTCTTGACATTTCGGGAACCTATCCCAAATGTTAAGTTCCTGCTTGTCGAAGGGCGCGTACCGTGCCGCTTGCCCTGAATTTCTTTAACCGTCTAAGCCTTGAAGAGCATTTTGACGATCACGGATCAGACTTCTGTGCAATAAACGAAGATGAATATGATTATCTGAATAAAGCTATTGCATTTCTACAGGTTCCGTTGAGCAGTGACGCCGATCTGGTGGAGTGCATTAGGCTGAATGGTGACATTGTACGCTTCAACAAACGAACTCATCACTTTGCGGTTGTGCGACCGAATGGTGTTATCCGAACGTACTATATACCAATGCCCAGGCATCTAGCCCCGCTGGGCAGGCCAGTGGCACAAACGCACGGATTTACGACGAACCTGCTATATTATAACAGTGAGTGCCTAAAATGAGATACGATTGCCCTGTTTGCGGATACGATAAACTGAACGAACCTCCGGCTGACTGGACTATATGCCCATGCTGCCGTACCGAGTTTGGGTACAGTGACGCAACCCGTAGCTATAATGAGCTACGGGTTGCTTGGATTGACGAAGGCGCACGTTGGTTAAGCAAGCGCGTTGAGAAGCCTTTCGGATGGCTGGCAAGTGAACAACTCTGGCGAGCAGGATTAATCTCCGACAGTTTAGCGGGCGGTCCATCGTGGCGCGTGGACTTTGGGGCTGCTTGGCAACCTACGGTTTTGGGTTCGGCTGGTCTCGGAGAGCCAAATGTAGTCGCGTCGGGGCTTTCCGTGGTGATCGTGCCTTTCAGTGCCTTAAGACGGCCAGAGACTTTGACCGCGCTTGGGGCTACCCCCATGCTGTTAAATTACGCAGTGTAAGGTTGAAAAATGCCTCGCCTTTTAGTCTTTGTCCCCTGCTTGAAAAGTATTTTCGATCAGGATGACGATAGTATTTCTCTGATCTCATTGTTACAGAGGATAACTGTCACTCGTCCGCCTGGGGGCATACCACCTGACGCAGTGACCGCGCACGAGTGGTCACTATTCGCACTATGGTTACGCGAACCCGAGGACGAGGGTAAGGAATTTCAAGAAGCGTATGAAATCCTGCGACCAGATGGTACGCCATTTCTGCAAGTCCCTACCCGTCCGTTCACGATGACGACGCAATCTTATCGGAGCGGTGGCAATGTACATGGTTTCCCGGTGGGTCAAGAAGGAGAATATTCACTAAGGCTCGGAATGAAAGAGATAAGTGGCAAAGCCGGGTTTAGTGTCTATGCTTCTTACCCCATTTATGTACGGCATGTAGATCAAGGAGGGCGACCATACACAGAGTCTACGCTACCTGGTGAGTCCCCGCAAACGTCTAGCACCTGAGAGAAAGGGTGGTTCCATGAGTGAACCCGTCACGTTAGAACAACAGCCTTCACCATTCGACAACTTTACAGACCTTGCCCGCCGCCTCTTCGCCGTCCCCAAGCACGAACTAGACGAAGAGATCGCTAAGGAAAAGGCCGAAAGCAAGGCCGAAAAGCCAACGCACAAAACAAAACAGCATGAAAGAAAGAAAGCCGCCTAGCAAGCGGCTTTCTTGCCGCCCCTGAGAGTGCTGTGCGTCAAGTATATTAGTACATAAATTATATAATGCCATGTGGCATAATACTACATGGCGCAATCGTTCAAGTCAAACGTCAACGGGGTTTACTCCTGTAAATATCACGTCGTCTTCTGCCCGAAGTATCGCAGAAAGGTTCTCACAGGCGACATTGCCGAACGTCTCAAGGTCATCCTCCATGAAGTCGCCACCGAACTGGAAAGCGAAGTCATGGAACTCGAAGTGATGCCCGACCACGTTCACATCCTGTGCGAAGTTCCGCCGCATCACGGTATTGCCAAGTTCGTTCGGTTCTGCAAGGGCCGTTCATCTCGGCTCTTGCGCCAGGAGTTTCCTGCATTGAGGTCGCGCATCCCGACGCTTTGGACGCACAGCACATTCATCTCCACCGTGGGTGGTGCGCCGCTCTCAATTGTCAAGCAGTATATTCAGCAACAGAAGCGTTCCGAACCCAAGAAGCCCGATGCCTGACACACTCTGCAAGGCAATGAAATACAAGGCAATGAAATATCGGCTGTATCCAACCAAAGCCCAGGCCGCGCAAATGGCATGGACGCTGGAAACCTGTCGTCACGTCTACAACTCGCTGGTCAATGACCGCAAGTGCCAATACGAGGTCAGCGGCAAAGCCCCAACGTGGCTGGAACAGAAACGGGCTATCACCTCTTGGAAGCCCGCACATCCCGAACTGTCAGACGTATACAGCCAGGTCTTGCAGGACGTGTCCAAGCGGGTAGACTTTGCGTTCCAGGCTTTCTTTCGCCGTGTCAAAGACGGGGAGACGCCTGGCTACCCGCGCATCAAAGGCGACGGTTATGACTCGTTCACCTACCCGCAATCGGGATTCGGCTTTCATCAAGGCAAACTTCGCTTGTCCAAGATCGGCGACGTTGCCATTCGTTTGCACCGTCCGATTGACGGCACACTTAAAACCTGCACCATTCACTGTATCCGTCACAAGTGGTACGCCTGCTTCTCTTGCGAAGTCGGCCCCGAACTGTTGCCGCCGTCCGAGGAACAGGTCGGCATTGACGTTGGACTGAAAACCTTCGCGTCGTTATCCAACGGCGAGAACGTGGAGAACCCGCGTTTCTTTCGCCGTGATGAGAAAGCCCTTGCCAAAGCACAGCGGAAGTTGGCAAAGCAGGTTCGCGGCTCCCGAAAACGAAGAAAGGCCAAACAGGTTGTTTCCCGTATCCATGAGCGCATCCACAACAGGCGGCATGATTTTGTCCACCAGACCGCCCGCAGGCTGGTCAACCACTACGGCGTCATCGCTGTCGAAAAACTAAACATAAAAGGCATGGTCAAGAACCACTGCCTCGCCAAATCTATCTCTGACGCTTCCTGGTCAATGTTCCGCGCCGTCCTGACAACGAAGGCTGAAAGTGCTGGTCGTCAGGTTGTTGCGGTCAACCCCGCCTACACCTCAATGATGTGCAGCGGGTGCGGAGACATCCAGAAGAAGTCCCTCTCGGTGCGAATGCATCGGTGCTTGGTCTGCGGCCTCGTGCTTGACCGAGACACCAACGCCGCCGTCAACATTAAGACTGTAGGGCAATACAGTCTCGCCACACGGGTGGCGTAGAAGCCAGGCCATTTAAGAACGCCTGAATATGGACTGGAGTTGTCACAAAGCAGGAGATCTGGATAGGGGCGGTGAACGTGTGCCTGCTGTCGTTATCTTATCATTTCGCTCCGGCGCTGTACCACCGGGCCGTCCGGCGAGACCCGTCTTGAACAGAGACGGTCGTTCTGCCTTTCTCCACCAGGAAGGACTCGTTATTCATGTCCGCTCACGACACGGGGGAGACCAGTGTTTCTCCCCCCGGCGCTTTCCTCGATACCTCTTTGGATGATCACGGGAACGACGATGTCCAGTACGATCTGGCCGGGAACCCACTGCCCCCCAAGCCGAAGGCGGCGCCCTTCCCCGTTGCCACCCCGCCGCCGGGCGGGTTCTTAGCCGCCCCCAGCTTCGCCCCGCCGCCTGCGTATACGCCCCCGCCCGGCGTGACTCCCCTGCCGGGTCGGGCGCCCGGCGGGAGCGGGCCTGCCGCCAAGCCCGCGCCGTCCGGCCTCGCCCTCTACGGCGGGCTGGCCGGCGCTGCTCTCGTGCTGGTCGCGCTCATCTTCGTCGTCCGCGCGCTGAGGCCCGTCACCGTGGCCGCGCCGGCGGCTTACAAAACTTACACCGCCATTGACAACACGTTCTCCTGCGATCAGCCCGTCGGCTGGACGATGCACGAGACCGGGGCAACGGCCGGCGCCCTGTCCACGGTGACATTCGAAAAGGCCCATGTGCGCGTCCGCATCGTTTCCGACTCGGTCGGTTCGCTGATGGGAGACATCGCCACAGCGAACAACAATGCCGCCAGCGGCATCCCGCTCCCGCCTGGCGTCCCCCCGCCCCCGCCGCCTAAGCCTGCCGTGGAGCAGCTCCATGAGCGGGATAAGTCGCAGCTCGCGGACGGCCTGCCGGGCTACAAAGAAGGCGAGATGCAGAACCTGGAGTCGCGAGTCGGCGACGCCCGCCTTTCCGAGTGGACGGCGGACGGCGGCAGGATGCACGGCTACCGCGTGACGATGCTGGGCAACCAGCGCGAGATGACCGTCATCTGCATTTCCCCGGAGCGCAACTGGGCCATCCTCCAGCCCGCCTTCCAGCACATGATTACTAGTGTTGTTCCAGGCAACGGATGATGCGTAATATCTGGCTGCTTTGGCTACTGGCAAACGTCGGTCTTCTTGTCGGCGTTCCTGTAACAGCTTATTTCTGCCTCTTGAACGAGGTAAGCGAGGGGCGGCGAAACGGTACTATTTTGAGCAACGGGGATAGCATTGGGCTTCCGCTGATGAACGTTGTCGTCCTTGCCGTCACTGCCGCGCTACTTTTAGATATTGCTTGGTTCCTTCGATGCGCTTGGTACTTGTGGCGGAAGCGCCGGAAGGCAAAAGAATTGCTGTGTTCGCCTTCAAGCCAAGACATTTGGCCCCCTTCACCTGCACCGCCGCCCCCGCGTTAAAGGTGCCACGGTTTCAAACCGTGGCAAGCGTTGCGTAGCGTCAGCCCATAAGCGTTGTTTGGAGGCATCATCCATGCTGTTCGTAGTCCCCTATCGGGCCAAAAACCCGCCGGAAGTCTTTCCCACTGTGACGATCAGCCTGATCGTCCTCAATACGCTTATCTTCGCCCTCACCTGCAACGACCATCTCCTAGTGCGAGAAGCCGTTAAACAGCGGTTCGCGTTCACGCACATGACCTTCAGCCCGCTGACGCTGCTGACGGCCATGTTCCTGCACGGGTCGCCCCTGCACCTGATTGGGAACATGCTGTTCCTGTGGATCTTCGGCTCGGCGACCGAGGGGCGGCTGCGGGCGGTGCGTTTTCTGGCAGTCTACCTGTTCGCAGGGATCATCGGCAGCCTGCTCAGTGATTACGTCATGGGGCTGCTCAACCCGGACACGCCCAATCTGGGGGCGTCGGGCGCGATTATGGGACTGGCAGGGGCGTATCTCTACCTGTTCCCCTACGCGCCCATTCGGCTGGCCTGGTTCATGTGGTTCTTTGTCATGCCGCGCGGCGGCATCACAGAATGGCAGGCGCGCTGGGTCATTCTGTATTTTGTCGGGTTGGACATCTTAAACGGCGTCATCATGGGCGGCGGCGATGGGGTGGGGCACTTCGCCCACCTCGGCGGCGCGGCGGCGGGCTTTCTGGCCGTCTGGCTGCTGCGGATGCCGCGCGACGGGGAGGCGGTGGCGGAAGTGCAGGCGACGCTGTCCGACATGCGTGATGTGACCCTGCTGCCCCTGCACGACCTGGAAGCGCTGATGCAGCGACCGACGACCGATGTGCGGCTGATCCTGGCGTACTGCCGGCAGTCGCTGATCGCGCCGATGGGGGCGAGTGAGGCAAAGTGCCTGTGGGCCTTGCGCCAGTATGGCAGCCTGCTGATGGAACAGGCCGACCCCAGCGTACTGGCCGGGCTGGTGGTGCCGCTGACCATGCTGACGGCGCGGCAGATCCCGCCGATGTTCTTCCTGCGGCTCGGCTCGCGTCTGGAGCGGGCGGGGGCCTATGACGGCGCGGTGCGGCTCTACTACCGGATGTGCGAGGTCTTCCCGCCCTGCCCGGACGTCGAGATGGCCTATCTCCGCGTGGCCCGGATGATGGAGCACAACTATGGCGACCGCGCCCAGGCGCGCTTCTGCTACGCCAAGATGCTGGAACTGTTCCCGCACGGGGCGATGTGCCTGGAAGCCGAAGGCGGCCTGCGCCGGCTGCCTGCCCCCCGGCCCGCGCCTGTGGAGGCCAATTGACAAACGTGAACCGTTGCCGGTATAATGCTTTGACAGCGGGGGCGCTCCCGACAGAGGGGGTTGTAGCTCAGGGGATAGAGCGAGGGACTCCTAAGCCTTAGGCCGCTGGTTCGATTCCAGTCAACCCCAGTTCCCGCCTGTCAAACAGAATAGCACGGAAGAACATAGCACGGAAGAACATAGCACGGAAGAACATAGCACGGAAGAACATAGCACGGAGAGGTCGCATAGTTGGTCTAGTGCGTCCGCCTCGAAAGCGGATGTGGCGGCAACGTTACCGTGGGTTCGAATCCCACCCTCTCCGCCATCTTCAAGCGAACAAAGACGCCCCGCCGAACCAGCGGGGCGTCTTTTTGTCGTCTGCGCGCCTGGGGAGTGAGGTCACAGATCCATGCGGGTCAGCGGCTTTTCCAGGATGTCTACCGACTGCGCCTCGCGGTGCGTCTCCTGGCCGTTCAGATAGGTCACCAGGTAGGTGACGCGCTGTGAGCCTGCCTGTGAGGCGGGAACGCCGGAGTGGACCGGCTCGGTCGTGACCAATGTTTTGCGGACGCGCACGGTCAGCAGAAGCGGCATTTTCTGGACGTTCAGAGTGTCGCCGAGCTTGAGCCGATTCAAGTTTTTGTTCGGGTTCGCCGTGATCAGGTCGGCGAGGGAGAGGTGGTTGCGGTAAGCGATGCGGGAGCCGATGTCGCCGCGCTGGATGACGTAGCGCTTGCTGGGGGGCGGCGTCCAGAAGTAGGGCGCGGCCTCCTCCGGAGTCTGCCGCGTCAGCCGGGTGTCCACGGCACGTTTGACGATCTCCTCGGATTCGACAAACTGCGGCTGACCAACAATCTGTGCGGGGGGCGGGGCCTGTGCCCAGTGATCTTTGACGATCCGCAGCGTCTCTGTCGCCGCCTCCGTCGTCGGCAGAGCGACGCTGGGGCGGCCTTTCACTAGAATGACATAAGCGTGGACATGGAGAGTGAGGCTCTGGGCCAGCTTGGCTTTGACCACATTGTCCGGGTCCTGGGGGGCGCCGGCTTCGGCGCGGACAAAGCGGACTTTCTGCATACGCACCGGCTCTTCCCCGGCAAAGGCCGCGCCGACTTTGGCCTGCTCGGCGGCGGCAATCAGCTCATTGGCCGCCGCGACGTTACGGACGGTGGCGATGGGCTTGTCGCCCACGAGGATGGTCACCGGCTGGCCCATGTGGCGGAAGTAAAAGACGCCGCCGCCGCCGGCCACCAAAAAAGCCGCGAGCAGGGCCGCCAGCAGCTTGAAGAGGCGCAGCTGGCGGACGAGCGTTTCGGGGGCGGGTGTTCGCGGCGGCGTGGTTTGGGTTGACATGAGTCGCGCCCCGACGATTGTCACCAGGGCTTTGCCCTGGCGACCTGCATCTGCTGTTTCATCTGCGAGAGCGCCGTTTGGAGCTGCGTGTCGTATTGCAGATCATACAGCGCCTCGGAATGGGCGCGGTAGAAGGCGGCCTCTTTGCGCTGGCTGTTGTCGGGAATCGTCACCTTGATGTCCGGCTCGATGCCCTTGTGGTTGATGTCATTCTTGTGGGCCGTGTAGTAATGCTGAGTCGTGATCTTCACGGCGGAGCCATCCGGCAGTGATAGGATGGACTGGACGACACCCTTGCCGAAGGTCTTTTCGCCCACCAGAATGCCCGAACCCGTGTCCTTGATCGCGCCCGAGACGATCTCCGCCGCGCTGGCGCTGTTGCCGTTCACCAGCACCACCAGCGGGTAGCGGTGGCTGGAATGCTGGCTCGGGTCGGCGTCCAGATGCTCCATCGTTTCCAGGGACTGCGACTTGTCCTTCATCCACAGGACAGGACCTTCGGGGATGAAGCGGCTGGCGATCTTCTGGGCGATGTCCAGCAGGCCGCCGGGGTTCTCACGCAGGTCGAAGACCAGCCCACGCATCCCTTTGGCCTCCAGATCCTGGAGCGCCGCCCCGACCTGAACGTCGCTTTCCTCGTTGAAGACGGAGAGCTTGATGTACCCGATCTTGCGGGCTGGATCAATCATCGCGTGCTCGACGACTTCCTGATGCACCGTAGCACGGATCATGCTGATAATGACCGGGTGGGGGGTGCCCTTACGCAGCAGCGTCAGGGTGACGCGCGTACCTTCCGGCCCGCGAATCAGCTTGACGACCTCCGAGTCCTTTAGTTTCAGCGTGGACTTGCTATCCACCTTCAGGATGATGTCCCCGGCCATGACCTTCGCTTTGATGGCCGGGCCGCCGGGAAGAGGCTTGACGACGTACACCTGCTGCGCCTTATTGGTGCCGAGCAGCGCGCCGATGCCGACGAACTGGCCCAGGTTTTCTTCTTCCATCTCCTTGTAGGTCTTCGGGTCCATGAACGTGGTGTAGCGGTCATGGGTCGCGCCGACCATACCCCGGATGCCGTTGTAGGTCATCTGAGTGGAGTCAATGTCCTTGCCGTAGTAGCCCGCCTTGAGCGTTGCCAGCACGTCCGCGTAGGTTTGGTACGGGGTGTACGTTTCGCCCTGGCCGTGTGCCGCCGTGAGAACCGCTTCCGAAAGGCGCTGGGGGACCATGTCAACGACCGTCGCCAGCGAACTCACGGTGTGAACGCCGCGCAGATCATTGATCGAGACGCCGCCGACAAAAGCGATGCTGAGGAGCGCCGTCGTGCCCGCGGCCCGCCCTAAAAATCGTCCGATACGCATAAATGCTTCCTATCTTGAAACTCTCGCATTGAAAACCTGGCTCCGGCTGGATGGGAGCCGCGCGATCCGCCCCGAAAGAACACCGATGGCCCGGTTCAGCGGCTCGTCGCCCGCCGTGTTGGGAACGAGAACGTCCGGCTTCACCCCGACCCCGCCGAACTGGCCGCGCGTCGCGGTCATCAGCTTGCCGACGGTCATGGTGAAGCCCGACCCGTCGCGCAGCGTGATCAGCTTGACGTCGCCGGCATCGCCGAAGGTCTTGCTGCCGACCAGCTTCGCTCCCTTGCTTTGCAGGGCCGCCGCCAGCAGCTCGGCCGTGTTGTCCGTCCCGCCGTTTACCAGGACCGCAATCGGGTAGGTAATCGGCGCGTCGGCGGTGATCGTGATCGGCTGAACTTTCTTCCCCTTCGTCTCGACATAGCCCAGCGCGGGGGCCGCCGTCAACTTCGCCGCGATAGCCGCCTCCACATCCGTCTGGGCGCGCAGGCCGCCCAGCGTGTTGCGTAGGTCGAGGACCAGGCCTTTGGCGTCCGTGCCGAAGCCGGCCAGCGCGGCGGCGAAATCCTTGTCGGCGCCGGGGGTGAACTGGACGATCCTGATGTAGCCGATGCCGCCGGGCAGGCTGCGCGAGATGATGGGAGAGACGGTCGTCGGGGAGGACGTGTTCAGGGTGAGCGTCAGCGGCTGGCGAGCGCCCGCGCGCATGACGGAGAGTGAGACCGTCTTGGCGGCGGGGTCTTTCAGCTTGGTCTGTGCGTCGTTCAAAGAGACCGAGTTGTCAATCTTTTTCTGGAGCGCCGTCACGGTCTTGTTAAAGGCGGGGGCGTCGTCTTGGAGGGCTTTCAGCGCCTTGGTCTGGTCATAAACGAACCTGTCGTTGTAGACCCACACGCCGTTGATGGACGCGATGACGTCGCCTGGCTGCAGCCCCGCCTTCTCCGCCGGGCTGCCCGGAACGGGGGCGACGACGACCAGCCGGTACTCCGTATAAGCCGGGAGGTCGGCGGTCTTGGCATGAGGGACGCGCTTGACCGCAAGAGCCGCGCCGATGCCGTGGTAGATGCCTTTGGCCTCATCGCCGAGTTCAGCGACTTCGGGAGCCTCCATGAACCGCGAGTCCGGGTCCTGGAGTGAAGCGATCATGGCCGCCGCCGCGCCGTGAGCCATCTTAGTGTCAGTCGGCAGCGGGTCCACAAAGCGCGCCTTGACCAGCCGGTAAACGTTCTCGAATGTCGCGCCGGCGCCCTGGCCGGTGAAGTCGTCCGACGGGTCGCCGTCAGACCCGCGCTCACCCGCCCCGGTCGCTGCGACCGCGACGGGCCGGCCTGTGGAGGCGAGCACGAGGGGGGAACGGGGAGCCGCAGCGACCGGGGGGTGATATAGGTTATGGCCGACGGGCCGGGGCGGGCCGAGGTAGGAGCCGGCGGCAAACGCCCCTGCGGCCAAAAGGCCAACCACGCCAACGCCGGCAAGGCCGGTCGCATTCAACTTCAAATTCTGCTTCCTTTCCTGTGCCCCGCAAGATCAAGTGAAAGCCGGGGCGGCGGACCGAAATACGAGCATAGCGTTCAACAAGGGATGGTCTGGGACAGTTCCCTGCCGACGCATCTGGGAACGCGAAACAGTGTATTATACCACTGCGCCCTGTCCGAGTCAACGAAGGCTTTCCGTCGCGAATCCCGCTCATTTCGGGTATCATAAAGGCGGGAGTCCCCTGCGTTTACGTTTGCGTTTACGTTTTGGCCGCTGCGCCAGGTTCCCGCTCTCAGGAAGGATCGCCGAATCCCGCTGATGGCCGATCAAAACCAAAGCCTGACTGCAAGCAATCAAAACTTGACAATGACCCTTTCCAACCCGCGCGACGAAGCCCTCGCCGATCTGCGCGACCGACTGGCAAACGACGAATCGGACCCGACCATCCCCGGCACGGAAGCCGTCCCCCTGGGAGCGAACCAGATGCGGGTGACGGATAACCTCGCGCAGCTCCTGGAAATCCTGCCGCCGGCCCTGCGCGCCGCGCTGGAACAAGATGATCTTTCGACGGGCCTGATCGAGATCGTCATGGACCTGGGCCGAATCGCCGAAGCGCGCTTCGCCGACGGCCGCGCCGTCTGGCTGCGTGAGGACACGCCCATCACCGCCGAGGACATTGATTTTGTGACCACCCGCGTCGGCTCGTTCGGCAAGGATAACCGGGCGGGCATCGAGCGCACTCTGCACCGCATCTCCGCTATCCGCAACCGGCAGGGTCGCATCGTCGGACTGACCTGCCGCATCGGGCGGGCCGTCTATGGGACGATTGACATCATCCGGGACGTGGTCGAGTCCGGCAAGTCCATCCTGATGCTGGGCCGGCCCGGACGCGGCAAGACCACCAAACTGCGCGAGGTCGCGCGGGTCCTGTCCGACGAGTTCAAGAAGCGCGTCATCATCGTGGACACGTCCAACGAGATCGCCGGCGATGGCGACATCCCGCACCCGGCCATCGGCCGCGCCCGCCGGATGCAGGTCATCGAACCCGACGACCAGCATGCCGTGATGATCGAGGCGGTCGAGAACCACATGCCCGAAGTGGTCGTCATTGACGAGATCGGCGTCGAGCAGGAGGCGTTCGCCGCCCGCACCATTGCCGAGCGCGGCGTACAGCTCGTCGGCACGGCCCACGGCAACTCGCTGGAAAACCTGCTGATGAACCCGACACTGTCAGACCTCGTCGGCGGCATCCAGGCCGTGACGCTGTCCGACGAGGAGGCCAAAAAGCGCGGCACGCAGAAGACCGTGCTGGAGCGCAAAGCGCCGCCGACCTTCGAGGTGATCATCGAGATCATGGAAGTGGACAAGCTGGCGATTCACCACGACGTCACCCGCACCGTGGACCGGATGCTGCGCGGCGGCCAGCCTCGCCCCGAGATCCGCGTCCGCAACGCTTCCGGGCAGGTCGAGGTCGTGCAAAAGTCCGACCTGGAAGCGCCCCGCGCCCCGGACCGCGACCGGACACCTTCACTGTTTGACGACGGGACGCGCGGGCGCGGCAACTTCGGCAACGGTGCATCGTATTCGGCCCCGGCGCGGGAGAACGGCAGGGAGAACAGCCGGGAGGAAGTCTCCGAGGCGCCCCCGCGCGTGGCCCCGCCGACGGCGACGGGAACGCCGCTGACGGACAGCGCCCCGCCGACGCTCTCCAACGGCAAGCCGCTCCCGACGACCTTGCGCGTTTTCCCCTACGGCGTCAGCCGCAGCCGCCTGGAGCGCGCCATCCGCACCCTGCGCGTCTCGGCCTACATCAGCAAGGACGTCAAGGACGGCGACGTCATCATCGCGCTGAAGGCCAACTACCGCAAGGAGCCGGCCAAGCTGCAAGAAGGCATCACGCGCAACATCCCGACGTATGTGATCAAGAGCAATACCTACGTTCAGATCGAGAGCGTCCTGCGCGAGATCTTCAAGATGCCGCAGGAGATTTCCGAGGAAGACGTGGCGATCTCGCAGGCCGAGGAAGCCATCGAGGAGATTATGAACGACAGCACGGGCGGCCTGAACTCGCTGGAGCTCGGCCCGCAGAATTCGTTCCTGCGCCGCTTGCAGCACCAGATCGCCGAGAACTACAAGATGGTCTCCGAAAGCATCGGCCAGGAACCGAACCGGAGAGTCAGGATCAGCCGTCCGTAAGATCGTATGTTCATCACCTTCGAGGGAGTGGAAGGCGCGGGCAAGACGACTCAGATCGCCCGGCTGGCGGCCCGGCTGCGCGCGGCGGGCCGTCAGGACGTGCTGGCGACGCGCGAGCCGGGCGACGGTCCGCTCGGTCAGGAACTCCGCAGCCTCGCCCTACACCCGCCGATGGGCGTCTTTGTCGAGCCGCGCGCCGAGCTGCTCATCATGCTGGCCGACCGCGCCCAGCACGTCGGGCAGGTGATTCGCCCGCACCTCGAAAGCGGCGGCATCGTCATCTGTGACCGCTACGCCGACTCCAGCGTTGCCTATCAGGGGCATGGGCGCGGATTGGACGTTGGGGAGATCGTCCACCTGAACGCCTATGCAACGGGCGGCCTCGTACCCGACCTGACGGTCCTGCTGGACCTCGACCCCACTGTCGGGCTGGCCCGGCAGCGGGAGCGCAGCGTGATGGAGGCCCAGGCCCTGCCGTTCCACCAGCGCATCCGAGCGGGCTTTTTGGCTTTGGCCGAGGCCGCGCCTCATCACTGGCTGGTTCTGGATGCCGCGCGTCCGCCTGCCGAGGTTCACGAAGACATTTGGGTCGCCGTTTCCGCCCGCCTTTCCACGCCATGAAACTGATCATCACTATCACGCACGAGCGCGACAAGCACAAGCTGGCGGACGCCCTGCTGCAAGAGGGCCTGAGCTTCACCAAGCTGGGCAGCACGGGCGGCTTTCTGCGCCAGGGCAACGTCACGATCTTGATCGGCGTCGAAGATGAGGACGCGGGGCGTGTTTTGGACGTCATCAAGGGCGCCTGCCGTGTGTCCGAAGGCTTTGTCAACCTGCCCGGCCAGATGATCGGCGGCGTCCCCTCCCTGGGCGCGTTCGCCCCGCACCCGGTCCGCGTCGAGGCCGGCGGCGCGGTCGCCTTCGTGCTGACCGTGGACAGTTTCGAGCGGTTTTAGCGCCCGGCCCTGAAGGGCCGGGGGTTCTCTATGTTCCAAAACATCCTCGGACAACCTTACGCCGTGCGCGTACTGGAAAATGGACTGGAGAACGACCGCCTGGCCGGTTCGTACCTGTTCGTCGGGCCGGACGGGGTGGGGAAGGCGACGACGGCGAGGCAGTTCGCCAAGCTGCTTTGCGGCGCGTCCGCCGACACCGACCCGGTGGCCCGCGCCATTGACGCCGGAACGCTCCCCGATGTCCGCAGCCTCGACCCGCCGCCGTCCCACATCACCAGCATCGCGCAGGTCTGGCCCCGGCCCGGCCACAAAGAGCACCCACCCGAAAACGCCCTGCTGCGCGACTTGCAGTTCGAGCCGATCTCCGCCCGCAAGCGGGTCTTCATCCTCCACGACGCCGAAGGGCTGGGGCGCGGCGGGGCGGACGCCGGCAATAGCCTGCTGAAGACGCTGGAAGAGCCTCCCGCTTACGCCCACTTCCTGCTTACGGCGGCCTCAACCGGGGGCGTCATGCCCACCATCGTTTCGCGCTGCCAGATCGTTCACTTCGGCCTGCTGCCGGCGGGGGAGATCGAAAGCGCCCTCCAGACCCGTTTCGGTGTCGCTCCCGCCCAGGCCCGCTTCCTGTCCGCCTACTCCGAAGGGCGGCTGGGCCGCGCCGTTGCGCTGGCCCGCTCACCCGCGCTGCTTTCGGGGCGTGAGGCACTGCTGGACCTGGCCCACGACCTGCTGACGGCCCCGCCCGTCAAGAGCTTCAAGCTGGGCGAAGAGTTCCGCAAGCTGGCCCCGAAGCTGAAGGCGGCGGGCGAGGACGAGGCGGCGGAAGGGAGCGAGGAGAAGGCAGGCCGGGAGCCGCTGACGCGGGCGCTGGACCTGCTGGCGAGCTACTTCCGGGACGTCCTTTCCGTCGCCGTGATGGGAGCGGCGCGGGCGACCCTGGTGAACGTGGACCGGCGCGAGGAGCTTCTGGGGCTGGCGGGAAGCTACCCCGCCGAGAAGACCGAACACGCCCTAGCCTTGCTGCTGGATGTCCGGCAGGCCATCGAGCGCAACGCGAACAGCCAGCTCGCGCTGGACGTGCTGTTCACGCAGTTGACAATGCTCTGACCCCACCCGCGCGGGCTGAAATGGGGTTCATCGCCGGATCACCGCCCCGCCCTGCGCCACCTTCCCCAATTCCGCCGACGCCGCCGCCTGCACTAAGGGGTCAGAATCCTTCGCCGCCAAGTCCGCAAGCGTCGCCTTTGCGGAGAGACACTCTAAAGGGCGGCGGTAGCTGATTCCGGGCTGCCGCAGGATCAGTCCTATTCGCCTGACCGCTTCGGCGCGTGAGCCTGTACGGGGATCACGCGCCCGCTTCTCCAGGGCGGGCAGGTAGTCCACTCGCGGCGCCGAGCGGTCGGGCACGGCGGCGGCGGCAAGCGCCTCCTCGCGTGGCCGGTCGAGGGCGTAATACTTCACCACATAGACTGCCGGCGCGAGGAACAGAAGCATCGTGACGGCGAAGGTGATCCGCATCAGCCACTTCCAAAATGGGGGCAGGGGCGACTGGGACGGGGCGGGGGAGGGCTGCGACGACATGCGCCTATTATACCAGATTAGAAGCGCAGTAGGACCTGAAACGTGAGCCGGTGCCGCACCCGCCCGCCCATGTCGCGCGGCACGTCGCGGAGGTACTGGTACAAACCTCGGAAGGTCAGATTGGCGCTGGAGGCATAGGTCAGGCCCAGCGACTCGCGTGAGGCGCTGCTGTTGCCTTCCGGGTAAACAAACAGCGAGCGCGCGACCGCTGCGCTGATACGTCCCGTAAACCGATAATCGCCCTCTACATAGTAGCCCAGGATGCGCTGATCGTTGTCCGCCCCCACCACGAACTCGCCGCGCGCCGTGGTACGGTGGAAGCCATAGGAGCCGTCGCCCGCGATGCGGCTCTTGCTGACGAAGCCGCCGCGGTCCGCGCGGACCCGGCCCGAAGGCGGCATCTCGACGGCGAACGGGTGGTCGGCCGTCAGGTCTGTGATCGGCAGCCGCCCTTGCAGCAGGGAACCGCCGACGTTGACGACTCCGTTGCGGGTCGTGAAGGTCCGGCCCAGGCGGAAGGAAACGACCCGGTTTGGGTTCACATCGAGATGGTTCGGCCCCGTGCCGGTCGTCAGGGAAAAATCGTAATTGAGGTAGCCGTAAAGCCGGCCCGAAAGCGCCACCCCGAAGTCGGTCCGCAGGCCGAGCGATTGGGCGTACAGCGGCTGGAGGATCAGCAGGTGCGGGTCGTACACGGCCAGCAGGCCAAAGGGGACCTGGAACTGGCCCGCCTTGAGGTAGGCCGTTGAGTTGAAGTCCGCAGCAACCGGCAGCCGGTAGAGCACATAGGCTTCCCCGATCTGGATGTCCCTGCCGTGCGCGGTGTCCGGCGGGTCTTCCGCCAGGAGCGAGACGAACACATTGCCGCGCGCCTCGCCCTTGCGCGAGATCCGGTGCTGCAATTCCAGCTCCGCCGTGTTGACCCAAAGCCCGCTGCGACGGCCCGTGTCCGCCGTGCGTGTGCGGGCGTCCAGCGCGCCGCTGATCAGGAAGCCGCGTCCGAGCGGGATGGGGTCGGGCAGCGGCACTTCCGGCGGCGGCTGGTCGGTCGCCGGCGGCAGGGACGGGTTGCCGACGGCCTCCGCGTCCGGCGACCGGAGGTGCGGGGCCGCAAGCGGCGCCGGCGACTGGCTCCAAGCGGCCAGGGGCAACAGGAGCAGGGCGGCGCAGGCGATCAAAACGTGGTTGAGGCGAAAAAGGAATAGCATCTGCGTATCAAATTCGTTCAGTATGCGGGCGGCGCGGTCTCCACAGAGGGTCGTCTCTTGTCGTCTCTTGACAGAGCGGTGCGATTGTGACACAATGTTTGACAGCGTATCACCCGCAGATGTTTCACGATTTTCTTCACGGTCTGCTTTCTTCAGGATATGTGCCGATTACAACCTCAAGCCGACACACAAAGGCAGGCTTTCACCCTTGATGGACTCCGCACCCAGCGCGGCTTTGCCGGCCGTGACTGAGCCGCCTGAAACTCAACCTGTTGCCCCCGAACCTGCTGCCGCTGAACCTGTCAAGGCGGGGGCGTCGCCTGCCGATCTTCCAACCGTCGGCACGGGGCAGGACGGGCACCTGGTCGCCCTGCATGAGGTCGTGGGGGCCGTCGCCCGGCAGAATGATCCGCGCGCCACCCTGGCGCTGATCGCCGAAAAGGCCCGCCTGCTGACCGGCGCGGCCAGCGCCGCCGTCAGCCTGCTGGACTCCTCCCACACCCTGCTGGACTTCGCCGCCGTCGCTGGGGCGGACGCCGCCGACATCCTCGGCCAGACCGTGCGCGTCGAGGATGCCCTGGCGGGGCGGACCGCCCTGACCGGCGAAGTGTTCCTCACTCACAACCCCGATCCCGGCCTCTCCGAAACTACTTCCGCCGATCCCACGGTCGCCGTCGGTGTGGGTGTCCGCTCGGCGATTGTCGTGCCGCTTTACCTAAATGGAAGGCCCGCCGGGGCGCTGACCGTCCTCAACCGGCGGGACGAAGGCGCGTTCAGCGGGGGAGACCTGCTCCGGCTCCAGACGCTGGCGAGCCTGGCGGCCCAGGCCCTGCGGCTGGATGAGCTGAAGCGGCAGGCGGCGCAAAAGCAGCAGGAGCGCGACATCCTGTTCCGGGCCGCGCAGACGACCTCGTCTTCGCTCAACGTGCAGGACGTGCTGACGAACGTTCTGGGGACCGTTTCCGGGAGCATGGAAATGACAGCGGGGGCGGTGTACCTGCTCAACGACGAGCGGACGCGGCTCTACATCGGCGCGCACCGGGGGCTGGCCGAGGAGGACCAGGACCGGCAGCTCGCCGCCGACGGCATAAGCCAGACCGCTCGCGCCCTGGCTTCGGGCCAGCCGCTGCGCCTCAATGATGTTGAGGAAAACGGGCTGGAGGACCTGCCGCTGCCTGGAATGCGGTCCCTCCTGCTCGCACCCATGGTCGCCCGCTCCGTCCCGGAAGGTCTCCTCGTCGTCGGCTCGCGCCAGCCCGGCGCCTACAGCGCCGAGGACGCCTCACTGCTGTCCGCCGTCGCCAGCCAGGCCGCCGTCGCCCTGGAAAACGCCTGGCTGTATGAGGACGCCACCCGGCGCGCCCAGGAAGCCGCCGCCCTGTATGAGCTTTCCCAGTCGGTCGGGGCGACCCTCAACCTCAACCGCATGATCCACTTCGTCGCCGACAGCGTCCTGGCCCTGCTGCATGTGGACAAGTTTGCCCTGTTCCTCTATGATTCGGCTTCGGACAGCCTCGAGATCAAGGTCTCCCGCAACATCCGCCGCGAGACGGCCCAGGCCATGAAGCCGCGCATGGGCGAGGGCATTGCCGGCTGGGTCCTGGAGTTCGAGACGCCGACGGCTGTGCAGGATGTCGGGGCGGACCACCGCAACCGCTCCTGCCCGATTGACGGCGAGGGAGTCACGTCGCTGGTCAGTGTTCCCTTGCAGTCCGGCGACCACGTCATCGGCGTCCTCCATGCCATGAGCAGCCGCCGCCGCCTGTTCACGGTCGGCGAGATGGAGCTGCTTTACACCATCGCCAACCAGATCGGGGCCGCCATCGCCAACGCCCGCATGTACGACGAGGCGCGGCAGAAGTCCGAGGAGATCCGCAAGGGCGTTCAGCGGATCGCCCGCGCGCTCGGCTCCTCGCTGGACGGGCGGCGGACCGCCCAGACCATCGCCGACCTCGCCCTGGAAATGACCGGAGCGGACCGCGCGCTGCTGTTCGCGCTGGACGCCCAGGGCACTCTAAGCGCCCGCGCTGCCGCCAACTTCAAATCCGCTCTGGCGGGGCTTGCGCCTATCCCGCTCTCCGACGGCGGGCGCGGCCCGGAAACGGCGACTTCTTTCGTCGCCCGGCGCGGACGGTCGCTGACCATCGAGGACTTCGCCAAGGACATGCGGTTCGTCCTTCCCGCGTTCGCCGCTCGCGAGCGCGTCGTGGGCTATCTGGGTGTGCCGCTGAAGCTCGGGAAAGACGTGCTGGGCGTCTTGGAAGTTTACACGCGCGAACCCCGCCGCTTCACGTCGGACGAAATGCGGCTGATGATCACCTTCGCCAGCCAGGCCAGCGTGGGCCTGCAAAACGCGCTGCTGGTGGAGCAGGCGGGGCACCGCCTGGACGACCTCCAGGCGCTGGGCGCACTGGCGGAGATGGTGGCCCGGCGGCGGCCTGATGAAGAACTTTTCCCCGCCGCCCTCCGTCTGCTGGGGGAAGCCGCGCGGGCGGATGCCGGCGTTCTCCGTCTTTACGCGCCGATGGATCGGGCGGATGTTTACCGGCGTGGGGAACAGGACGAGGATGGCCGGGAGATGGAAGCGCTGCTGCGTGACCTTGCCGCTCAAGTGGAGGGTGCGGACCATGCGGGCTTGGTCTCGCTTGATCATGCAATGCCGACGCTGACGACGCCGATCCCCGCCCCGCCTGGACAGCCGGCGCGCGGCGTGCTGATCTTGGTGCGGGCGCCTCAGCGCCCCGGCTTTGACGGGCACGAGCGGCATCTCGTGGCGGCGGCAGCGAATATGCTGTCCGCTCACCTGAACGCGGCCTGAAGTTTTGTAACCGTTTTGTAACCTCATTTTATGTTATCATGTGCCCGATACTAGGGCATAGAATGTGAAATCATCATATAAATTATCATACGAAATAAAGGCATGCCATGATGGAACAAAACAGCCGGTTCACCGAGGACGACACCTTTCACATCGAAGTCCCCGCCGTGCCGGAGAATGTAGGGCGCGCGCGGCGTGCGGTCGCCGAGTTTCTGCACCGCCGGGCCTGGGGCGCCGATGATGCCGATGCCCTCCTGCTGGCGGTGGGCGAAGCCTGCAACAACGCCGTCAACTATGGCGGCCGTGATTATGCCGATCCTCGCCTGATTGTCTCCTGTCAGCCGCTGGACGGTCAGCGTCTTCAGGTAGATGTCCGCAATCAGGGCAACGGCTTTCACCCGGACCTGAGTGAGTGCGGACAGCTGCCGAGCGCCGAATTTGCCACGCATGGCCGGGGATTTGGGCTGATGTTTGCCCTCGTGGATGACGTTCAGATCCTGTCCGATGGCGGCGACACGATTGTTCGTCTAACCAAATCGCAAATGGCCTAACTTATTTTCGTGCGGCCGCTTCGATTCCTAATCTTTCCGGGTATACTATCCAAGAAGCCGGGTTTCCCCCGGCAATTTCCTTTGTCCGCATCGGTCTGATGCCTTCCTCTACGACTTCCTCGGCTTCTTCGGCTTTATTTCCGTCGTGTCTTTGAATTCTTCCGTGACGGCTTCACTGTTTGCGCGAGGAATCTCTCACGCGAAAGGAGCCATTCCCTTATGGCAACCAAACTTTATGTCGGCAACCTGAGCTATCAGACCAACGACCAGTCCCTGCACGATCTTTTCTCCGAAGCCGGCAGCGTTTCCAGCGCGCAGGTCGTCACCGACCGTGACACCGGCCAGTCTCGCGGCTTCGGCTTCGTCGAGATGTCCACCGAGGCCGAGGCCCAGGCGGCGATTTCGGCCCTGAATGGCCGCAACGTGGACGGCCGCGCCCTGGCCGTCAACGAATCCCGCCCGCGTGAAGGCGGCGGTGGCGGCGGCAGCCGTGGCGGCGGCGGCGGCAGCTACGGAGGCGGCGGTGGTCGCAGCGGCGGCGGCGGCAGCCGCTACTAAGACAACGCAAAACGCGACCAGGCCATGCAGGCCTGGTCGCGTTTTGGCTTTTGACGGGCGCGGGCTGCGCCAAAGCGCCCGCAGAAAGGCAGGGACACCATGACGGCAAAAACCGTGATCCAGGACCTAACCAGCGGCTCGATGGAGGGGACGTTCGAGGAGGCTTTAATTTCGGTCCAGAACTACGGCTTCTCGCAGTCTGTGTTTGAAGTGGAGCGCCTCGCCGACCCGAAAAGCGGCCCGGCTGGCAAGGCTGAGGCCGGGGAAGTCGTAGTCTTACGCCCGAGCACGACACAGTCCCATCACTCGCTGATAAAGCCCGGCGACCAGGTGCGCTGTCTGGGATTGCGGAAAACCGCATCCGGCGGGCCGAGCTTGTACCGCATCCGCCGCATGGCGGAAGGTCTGGGCCGGAAAACCATGGCCGAGCGAATCTAACGAGGCGAATCTAACGAGGCGAAAATGACGAGGCGAATCTGACGAGGCAAAAGGGGAGCATACAATGGGTGACAAACGAAAGCCGCTGAAGAAGAAAAAAGACCAGGCCGCTGCTGTCAAGCCTGTGTCTGTTGAGGCAAAGCCCTCGGCAGCCGCCGGGCCGAAAAAAGACGCCAAGTAGGATGATGCCGCGGGAAAGGTCGGCAGGGCCTTTGCGGCTCTGCCTTTTTTCGCTCCCGAACGGGTCTGAGCGGGTATAATAACCCTCGAAACGCGCAAGTGCGCGCAGTGAGGCGCTATGGCTGACCACCCGACATCCGACCCCGGCCCCAATCCGACGCCCGAACCTTCCTTCAATCTCAACGCCCGCCGCCCGACTGGAAGGCCGGTCTATGAATCCACCCTGCTGCCGGCGCGAAAGCGCCGCCGGTTCTCGCCCTGGCTGATCGTCCCCGGCCTGCTGCTGCTCCTTCTCGCCCTCCTTTATTTCCTGATCTTCGGCCCCAAGCCGCGCCGGGCGGTGAACACCGCCAACACGGTCATTTATGCCTCCGATGCCGGCTCCCCCGGCGTCACACACCTGTGGAGCGCGCGGGCCGACGGGGGCGAGAGGCACCCGCTGACTTTGGGAACAAGCGCCGATTCTGCGCCCGCCTTTTCCGCCGACGGCAGTCAGATCGCGTTTCTGTCCAACCGCGCGGGGGGACAGAACCAAGTTTGGCTGATGGATGGGGACGGAAAAAACTCCATCTCACTGACCCAGGGCGGCGGCGCTAAGTCCCAGCCCGCCTTCGCGCCGGGCAGCAGCGCCCTGCTCGGTTTCCTGTCCGGCGCGTCCCTAGCGGTTCTCAACATTGGCAAAGGGGATACCTCCCTGATCCTGCCCCGGCCCGCCGGACAGGCCGCGCGCCCCGACTCGACTGATCTTGCCGACCCGCGTCCGATTCAGGAGGCGGCTTCCGCCGTGACGGGTTTTGTTTGGCAGCCGTCCGCGCCCGATCCGGCCAATCCCGGCCTCGTCGCTGTCCTGGACACGGCGGGGATACAGACGCTGGCCGTGTTGCCGACCCTCGACGGATCGCCCCGCCTGACCCAGAATGACCAGCCTGACGGCCCGCCGCTGGCCGCTGCCGACGGCATTGCCCCCGCTTGGGCGCCCGACGGGTCGAAAATGGCTGTCGCGCTGCTCCATGTGCAGGGACTTCCCGGCGGGAAAAAAGCGTCCGGGCTGTTCCAGGGCGATGCGCGCGGCAATCTGCAAACCCCGTTGATCCCGATCATTGAGGACCCGGCGGTCGGCCCGCTCACCCCGACCTATTCGCCGGACGGCAGCCTGCTCGCCTTTGAGGTGTGGCGTCAGCCGGACCTCGCCAGCCGCACCCGCCTGGGTCTCTTTCTCATCCCATCCGGCGGCGGTACGCCCAAACCGATCGCCAGGGGCGACGCGGGCGCGGCTCAATTCTCGCGCGATGGTCGGCATCTCTTTTTTCTACAGCGGCGGCCCGATGGCGGGCATGATCTTGTCCGGGAAAGTGTGGACGGAACAGGGCTGACGCGCCTTTCCGACGGCAAAGCCGATGTCACGGGCTTCGCCCTGTCCCCGCAGGCGGCCAAGCCGTGAAGAAACCCCTCGGCAAGTCCTGCCTTCTTGCAAAGGGCAACGCCCTGTGGTATACTGGGGGACATTTCGAAAGTGACCCGGCTTGGCCCCCGCTGCCGGCTCATCTTCTGCGCCGATGAACCCATTTTTGGAACATCTGCCCTGGCGCGTGGCGTCCCTCGCCGGGCTGATAGTGGGCACGATCAGCCTTGTCACCGGCGCAGACGTCTGGACCTGCCTGCTGCGCGTGGGGATCGCCTTCTTTCTGTTCGGCATTCTTGGGCTGGGCCTGCGCGCCGTGCTGCGGCAGAGTGCCGCCACGACGCCTCCGCCTGCGGTGGATCACCACGCGCCGGATCACCACGCGCCGGATCACCGGGGCAAGCGCTTCGACCAGACGACGCCCCCGGACGAGGCCGGCCAAAATGCGCCCGCCTCTTCCGACGCCAACGATGTGAAATAATTGATGTGAAGTAATCTATGATAACCGCAGCCACCGTCAACCTCCCGGACCTCTGGAAACGCTTCAAGCAGCGCAAAGATCAAAAGGCGCGTGACCAGATCATCAACCATTACGCTTACCTTGTGAAGATCACGGCGGGTCGTGTCGTGACCAACCTGCCGCCCAACCTGGAGCGCGACGACCTGGTGAGCGCGGGCGTCATGGGCTTGATCAAGGCCGTAGATCAGTTCGACGTGTCCCGTCAGGTCAAGTTCGAGACCTACGCCATTGCCCTCATTCGCGGCGCGATTTTGGAGATGCTGCGCGAGGAAGACTGGGTGCCCCGGTCGGTCCGCGATAACGTCAAGGCCCTGGAGCGCACCTATTACCAGCTCGAAGTCAAGCTGGGCCGCCCCGCCTCGGAGGAGGAAGTCGCCGCCGAGATGGGTCTGACCGAGGCCGAGCTGCTGAAGCTGCTCGTCAACACCAGCCGCGCCAACGTCCTGTCCCTGGACGACATGCTGGTCGGCGGCGGCAGCAGTGACGGTGAGCGCTTGCACCTGGCCGACGTGCTCCAGGACGAGAACGCCAACGTCGCCGCCGATGTCGAGATGAGCGCCATGAAGACCTCGCTGGCGGCGGGCATTGACCGCCTCCCCGACCGCGAGCGCCTGGTCATCTCCCTCTACTACTACGAGGGCCTGACCTTCAAGGAGATCGGCAAAGTCCTCACCGTCTCCGAGTCCCGCGTCTACCAGCTCCACACCCAAGCCGTCCTGCGCCTGCGCGGCTACCTCCAGCGCGATACCCCGCTGTTCCAGAAGAACTAGCTTCCTTGCCGTCGCCGTCGCGCGGCCTCACAAGTCGTTTCGCGTTGTCACCACTCTGCTTTCTTGAAGATGGAGAACCGTGCATGATGAAAAAGAGCAGCATCACACCCAAAGATGATCTGCCCCAACATCTGGGGCACAAGCCTGTTTATGCGATGCCTTATCAGTTTTTTGATGGCTCGCCTAAAGGCAACACTGATAGCCGTTACCTATCGGTAGGGCTTGCCCAATGGAACCAGGACGATGTTTCTATAAAGATTATGAGGCACACAGGCATACGCTGGACGCGGCAGGCTGAGGAATTGCCCCTCAATCGGGCGATAGATATAACTTTGTTCCTTGCTCATGTCCTCACTGAGTCAGGGGGTGAGATCATCCACATCAAGCCAGGGACGTTTGATAACCAGAAAGAGGAACTGACATCTGGGCGTGATGTGAATCGCAGTGCCACGGAAATAGCACAGTTTGACACGTTCATGGATCAACATGAAGAACATCTAAAGCAGAGGCTGAACACACTGGCTGACTATCTGTTTGAACTTCGGGCAAACGGCAAACTCTAGAGGGTGTTAGGCACTTTTCGTCAGCAGCTACTTATTTCTGTTGCTAATTTCTGTCAGTCTGCCTGCTACTGGTTTTAGTGGACGCGATGCATCACATGGACTCTGGGACAACACTCTCCTGGCTTCATCCTAATGCACAAGGAGTTTTTGGAAGGCCGTACAGAAACCTGCCCACGATGAACGGCGATGTTCTTCCCGGCACACCGGGGGCGGGAGGCTACAGGGAATATGATGTTATACCGCCCGCTGGGGTGACAACTCGCGGGCCGCGCCGTATTCTGAAGAACACGGCAACGGGCGAATTGTATTACACCAACACCCACTATGGAGATGCGGGGCGGCCTTCGTACTGGCGCATTAGATAGATCACGGTTAGAACCATGAAAACTCTTATTCCTCCTGCGAAAGAAGCACCGACCTTTGTGATTGATGGCAACAAGGTAGGCACTTGGCCTGAACTTGTCGGCAGCATCAATGCGTTCATCCCGCAGTCCGAATGCCAGGGAAGCAGCCTGGATGCGCTGGACGACATCTTGTATGGGGGGTATGGCACACCGGACAAATTCATTGTCGTTTGGAGAGCCTCCGAGGCCTCGCGCAAGGCCCTCGGCTATGAGGCTACGAAGGCTTTTTACAAGCAGTTGCCGAACTTCGAGCAACTTTATGAAGCCGGGCACATCACGACGCTGTTTGATATGGTCGTCGAGATATTCCGAGGCCATGACAACATCGAACTCCGGCTAGAATAAGTCGCTATTCGGCAGCGTCAAATCCGCCCGAACAGGAGGCAGGCGTTGATGCCGCCGAAGCCGAAGGAGTTGGACAGGGCATAACCCGTTGCCGCCGCTTCTCCTTCCGGCTCGATAAGTTTGTAAGTTGACGGCGAGGTTAGCTTCGTCCGTTATTTTTATGCCCCCCGTCCGGCGGACGGGAAGGCACTGGAGATTTTTCCTTGAAATACATCATGCTGGTCCCCGATGGCATGGCGGACCTGCCGCTGGCCGAACTTGGCGGGCAGACGCCCATGCAGGCGGCGCAGACGCCCAACTTTGACGTGCTGGCGGAGAAATCACTGGTCGGCAGTGTCCTGACCGTGCCGGACGGCATGTATCCCGGCAGCGATGTGGCGAACATGGACCTGCTGGGGTACGACCCGCGAAAGTATTACACGGGGCGCGGGCCGATTGAGGCCGTGGCGATGGGTGTGCCGCTGGACTCTGGCGATGCCGCTTACCGCTGCTCATTGGTTACGTCCGACGGCACAAATCTGCTGGATAACTCGGCGGGGCACATCACGACCGAGGAGGCCCGGCCTCTGATCGAGTTGATTGATAAAAAGCTCGGCAGCGGCAAGCGCCGGTTCTACCCTGGCGTCCAATACCGGCACATCATGGCCGAGCAGGGCGGGTCGGTGGACCTGCAAACGATCCCGCCGCATGACTTTGTGGGTCAGCCGCTGGCCGGACACTGGCCGGAAGGCGCGGGCGCGGAGCGGCTGAAGCAGCTCATGTACGACTCGCTGGAGCTTTTAGACGGCCACCCGATCAACGTCAAGCGGCGCGAGGAAGGCAAGAACCCCGGCAACATGATCTGGCTCTGGGGCCAGGGTTATGCGCCGAGCCTGCCGAACTTCCTCCAGACCTTCGGCAAGCGCGGCGGCGTCATCACCGCCGTGGACGTGGTGCGCGGCCTGGGCCGAGCCACGGGCCTGCGGATTATTGATGTCCCCGGCGCGACGGGCTACATTGACACGGACTATGTGGCGAAGGCCAATTATGCCCTCGCTGCTCTGGACACGCTCGATTTCATCTATGTCCACGTTGAGTCGCCGGACGAATCAGGCCACGAGGGCAGCATTGACCACAAGATTCAGGCCATCGAGGACACCGACAAAAAGCTGCTGGGGACGTTGCGCGAGGGGATGGCGGGCCGCGACAATTACCGTTTGGTGATCGTGCCGGACCACAAGACGCCGATCTCGCTGCGGACCCATGAAGCCGGGCCGGTGCCGTTCCTGCTGTATGACTCGGCCAAGCCGCACACGGTCTCCCATTTCCCCTTCGACGAGCGAGCGGTGGATGAGGCCACCACCTTTGTGGAAGACGGGACGCGGCTCATCCAGATGCTGTTCGCCTGAATTGTCATGCCATAAGAAAGAAAGCAAGAGTTGCGAATACTTGTCACGGGGGCGGCGGGCCGGATCGGCTCAAAAGTCGCCCTGGAACTTGCCCATCATGGGCACACGGTCAGAGCGCTTGACCGCAGGCCGATGCCCAAAGAAGTTCGAGCGGTCGCCGAGACGGTTTATGCCGACATGACGGAGTCGCTGTCCCTGTTGAGCGCGGCGGCGGGGTGCGAAGCCATCACTCACATCGCCGCCATTCCCAGCCCTTCCCTGCCCGCCGATGAGGTCCTGCGGCTCAACGTCATCGGGACGCAGAACGCCCTGGAAGCGGCCCACGCGCACGACATCCCGCGCGTCGTCCTGACCTCCAGCGTCGGCGCGCTCGGCTTCTCGTTCCCCAAGCACCCCTGCCTGCCGGACTATCTGCCCATAGACACCGCCCACCCGCGCCGGCCGCAGGACATCTACGGCCTGTCCAAGCTGATGAACGAGGAAAGCGCCCACGCGATGACGCGGCTGACGGGCATGACCACCATCGTCCTGCGCCCGCCCGCCGTCTGGGACCTAGAACACGCCAAAAGGCACGGCTGGCTTCAGCGCGCGCTGGAACGCAAGGGGGACGAGCGGGACAACTCCCTGTGGAGCTACATTGACGTCCACGATCAGGCCGTCGCCTTCCGCCTGGCCCTGGAGTCTAATCTCACCGGCCACCACATCTTCTACACGATGGCGGACGATCTGGGCCTCAACGCGACGGTGCGCGAACTGACCGAGCGGCATCTGCCCGATCTGGCTGGGCAGCTAACCCGGCTGACTGGGAAGGGCTTTTTCGACCTCACGCCCACCCGCGAGCAGCTTGGGTTCGTCGCCGAGCGCACCTGGCGGGCCGCTTTAGAAGCGCCGGAGTAGGCCCGGCAATTTGCTGCTCGCACTTGACAGCCCCGCCCAGACCGACTATAATACGCTTAGATAACTTTGTGAGGCCGCTGGGGGTGCCGGACGTTGGTCCGGCTGAGAGGCGCGTGTTCCGCGCCAACCCCAATCAACCTGATCCGGGTCATGCCGGCGGAGGGAAGCGGGCGCGAGGCATGGGCAGAGACACAATGCACAGGCCGCCGTTCCGTGTTTTCATGGAGCGGCGGCTTTTTCGTGTAACCCCCCAATTCTGGGGGAGTCGGAAAAGAGAAGATGTATCCTTCTTGTTCCCCCATTATTGGGGGTGAGGGGGTTGGTGGACAGAAAGAGGGGCGACGCATGGCATCGGCAATTCAGAACGGCAACGGCGCGGAAATTGCGAAAATGAACGGCAGGCTGGACCAGGGCAAGACACCCGATGGGGCGGCCAGCGACTATAAATTCCCTGCCTCGCGCAAGGTCTACACGGCGGGGACACTGCACCCGGACGTCCGCGTGCCTCATCGAGAAATTTCACTGTCGCCGACCCGTGATCAGATGACGGGCGTCCTGGAAGACAACGCCCCCGTCCGCGTGTATGATACGTCCGGCCCGTACACCGACCCCGAGGCGCGCATTGACATCCGGCAGGGACTTCCGCCCCTGCGCGGACCATGGATTCGGGGGCGCGAGGGCGTCGCCTACACCCAGGCTGAGGCCAGCTACCGACCCGTCGCGGGCCACTCCGACCCAAACCTGCCCCTGCCGCCCAAGCGGCTGGCGTGGCGTGGGACAGGCTCAGTGACGCAGATGCAGCAGGCGCGGGCTGGCCTCATCACACCCGAAATGGAATACATCGCCCTCCGCGAGAACCAGGGCCGGGACCGCGCGCAGTCCGTCGGCCAGCACCCCGGCCAGTCTTTCGGCGCGGCCATTCCCGAAGTCATCACGCCCGAGTTCGTCCGGTCGGAAGTGGCGCGCGGGCGGGCCATCATCCCCGTCAACATCAACCACCCCGAGTGCGAGCCGATGATTATTGGGCGCAACTTCCTGGTCAAGATCAACGCCAACATCGGCAACTCCGCCGTGTCGTCCTCCATCGAAGAGGAGGTGCATAAAATGACCTGGGCGACGCTCTGGGGCGCGGACACGGTCATGGACCTGTCCACGGGCAAGAACATCCACGAGACTCGCGAGTGGATACTGCGGAACTCGCCTGTCCCCATCGGCACGGTCCCCATCTACCAGGCACTCGAAAAGGTCGGCGGCAAGGCCGAGGAATTGACCTGGGAGATCTACCGGGACACGCTGATCGAGCAGGCAGAGCAGGGCGTGGACTACTTCACCGTCCACGCGGGCGTCCTGCTGCGCTACGTCCCCATGACCGCCAAGCGCATGACCGGCATCGTCTCGCGCGGCGGCTCCATCATGGCGAAGTGGTGCTTGTCGCACCACCAGGAGAGCTTCCTGTACACCCACTTTCACGAGATCTGCGAGATCATGCAGGCGTATGACGTCTCATTCAGCCTGGGCGACGGTCTGCGCCCCGGCTCGATCTCCGATGCCAACGATGAGGCGCAGTTCGCCGAACTCAGGACCCAGGGCGAGCTGAACCAGATCGCCTGGGAGCACGGCGTCCAGGTGATGAACGAGGGGCCGGGCCACATCCCCATGCACCTGATCAAAGAAAACATGGACAAGCAGATCGAGTGGTGCAAGGAAGCCCCGTTCTACACCCTCGGCCCCCTTACCACCGACATCGCGCCCGGCTACGACCACATCACCTCCGCCATCGGCGCGGCCATGATCGGCTGGTACGGCTGCGCCATGCTCTGCTACGTCACCCCCAAGGAGCACCTCGGCCTGCCCAACAAGAAGGACGTCAAAGACGGTGTCATCGCGTATAAAATTGCCGCCCACGCCGCCGATCTGGCGAAAGGCCACCCCGGCGCACAGTCGTGGGATGATGCGCTGTCCAAAGCCCGCTTCGAGTTCCGCTGGGAGGACCAGTTCAACCTCTCGCTCGACCCGCAGACGGCGTTGGAGTTCCACGACGAGACCTTGCCCCAGGAGGGGGCCAAAGTCGCCCACTTTTGTTCCATGTGCGGCCCCCACTTCTGCTCCATGAAGATCAGCCAGGACGTCCGCAACTACGCCGCCTCGCTGAACGTCATCAAGGAAGACGAAGTCGCCGCCGGCCTGGCTGAGAAGGCGAAGGAGTTCCGCGAACAGGGCGGGGAGATCTATAAGTAGGGAAACATGGCGGAACCTCGCAGTTCACTAATCTATGTGGCGCGTCTGCGTCCTGGCGAAAAAGAAACGATCCTCGCCCATGACGCCGCGTTCCCTGCATCCGGCCTATGGAACGGCCTGCTGAGGGCTGTGGAAGATGTCTGCGTTGACAGATTAATCCGAGCGGATGGCTGCCTGCGGCTGGCACGTCAGCTTGCCCTCCAGTCCGGGGATGAAGAAGCGTTACGGGCTGGGATTGGACGGGCATATTACAGTCTCCACCATTCTCTGCGCGCAATGGCTTTGTGGCAGAACAAGTGGGACCCGGACGGACATGAGGAAAGCATTCAGCAGTTCCGGCTGCTCCTGAAAGACAATTCGTTTCGCAACCGTTCCGGCCTCGCTCCCGATGCCTCGGAGCGTGTCGCGGAGGCGCGAACCAATCGTCATGTCGCCGATTACTCGCCCTACGATGTTCAGCGGAACCCACCCGAAACTCAATGGGTGGGAATAACCGGCGGCACTTGGGCGACGGCAGCGCAGTTCAATTGCGATTTAGCCTCTGTCATTTTCCACTCAGCGATGAAGATCATTGGTTCATAGGAAGGCCCCCAATACAAATGTCTACAAAAAACATGCTCGCGCAAATCGAAGAAACTCTGACAAAAGAATTTGCTTCAGTGTCCCTGAAGTTCGCCGTCCAGTCCTTCACACGTCATGTCGAACTATGGGTGTATGTACTGGACTTGAACGAATACCAGCGCATCCGGGACAGATGTTACCAGCTCACCGAGGAGATGAAATTAGAACAAGCAGAACCGGAAGTCTGGCTTATGGCAAAGACATGGACCGGCCCCTGGCCCGGCGGCGAGTCAGAACAGGAAATCAAGCGACGCCGAGAGGAATTCAAGCGCGCACATAACCTGAACATAGGCACTCCGGCGTAAAGCCGGGCTGGCCGAGAAGGCCAAAGAGTTCCGCGAACAGGGCGGTGAGGTTTACAAGTAGAGGAGGCATACAATGGCTCTTGCAGAAGCCCCCACTGGGCTGCTGACCTATGAAGACTACATGGCGGAAGGGGAGATCAACCGCCGCTACGACATCCTTGACGGAGTGCGCGTCTATATGGCAAACCCTACTGTTCAGCATCAGGAGGTCGTGCTTAACGTGGCTATCCTCCTGCGCGGCTACCAGCGGGCAAGCAGACGGGGCAGAGCTATCGTCTCTCCCTGCGACGTCCTCATCAGTCACAGGCCATTGCGGACGCGCCAGCCTGACGCCCTGTTCATCAGCCACCAGCGTTTCGGGCCGCGTGCATTGTCTGATCCAGGGCCGCTTGATCCCGCCCCGGAACTTGCCGTTGAAGTGCTGTCGCCGAGCGAGACGCGCAGCATCCGCGAAGGCAAGATTACAGACTACTGCGCCGTTCATGTCGCCGAATGCTGGGTCATCAACACGGACGCACAGACCGTCGAGGTATTGCGTCTGACGCCGAATGGCCCGGAGCGGGTTGCCCTGTATGGGATGGGCCAGACAGTGCAGTCATTGACATTCTCCGACCTGGCGCTGGCCCTGGATGACATCTTTCGCATCGAGGAGTAAGAGAAATGGCTTTCATGGAAGCGCTTGCGCCTGCCGTGCAGGCGCATGAAATTGTCAAAACGAACCCGGACGACTTGCTGACCATTGGGGGGAAGACGTTCCGGTCGCGCCTGATGCTCGGCACGGGCAAGTACCGCAATGCCGAGGAGATGAACGCGGCTTTGGAGGCGTCCGGGTGCGAGATCGTCACCGTCGCCCTGCGGCGCATTGATCTGGATGCACCCACGCGCAGCATCCTGGACGAGATTGACTGGCGCCGCTACCACATCCTGCCCAACACGGCGGGGGCGCGCACCGCCGACGAGGCCGTGCGGACGGCGCGGTTGGCGCGGGCAATGGGGCTGTCGGACTGGATCAAGGTCGAGGTCATCCCCGACCCCAAGTACCTGCTGCCGGACCCCGTGGGCACGTTTGAAGCCTGCAAAATATTGGCGGCCGAGGGCTTCATCGTCCTGCCCTACATCAATGCTGACCCCGCCCTTGCCCTGCGGCTGCAAGAGATCGGGACGCACACCGTCATGCCGCTGGCCTCGCCTATCGGCAGCGGCCAGGGGATGAAGACGCGCGAACAGATTCGGATCATCTTGGAGCAGGCGACCGTGCCGGTGGTCGTGGACGCCGGCATCGGCGTCCCCTCCGAAGCCTCGGCGGCGATGGAAATGGGGGCGTCCGCGTGCCTGGTCAATACCGCCATCGCCCGCGCCGCCGACCCGGCCCAAATGGGGGCGGCCATGCGGATGGGCGTCGAGGCGGGCCGTAAGGCCTTTCTCGCAGGCCGGATGCCGGTCCTGCCCTACGCCAGCGCTAGCAGCCCCCTGGAAGGCGTCGTGCGGTGACGAACCTGCCGCGTCCCTGCCTGATGCTGGTCACCGAGCCGTCGCCGCGCCTGCCGCAGATCGCGGGTGAGGCCGTCGGGGGCGGGGTCAATGTGGTGCAGCTTCGAGACAAGCGGGCCGCCGCCCACGGCCTCCGACTAACCTTCAAGGGATTAGGCCAGTCCCTGCGCGCGGGGACCATTGTGGTCATCAATGCCGACTGGGAGCGCGCGGTCGCCTTCGGCGCGCGCCACATCCACCTCCCGGAGAAGTCCGTGCCGCCGGGCGTCGTCCGTCACCACATCGGGTCGGGCGCGCTGGTCGGCAAGTCCGCCCACTCCGTCGAAGCTGCGCTCAAGGCGACCTCGCTGGGCGCGGATTATCTGGTCGCCGGTACCATCTTTGCCTCGCAGAGCCACCCGGACATCGAACCGTTGGGGCTGGACTTCCTGCGGGACGTGTGCGCCGCCGTTTCCACTCCCGTCCTCGCCATAGGCGGGGTGACGCCGGAAAACTTGGGGGCATGTATTGAAGCGGGCGCGGCGGGCGTGGCCGTGCTGTCACCGATCATGCGGGCCGCCGACCCGAAAGCGATGGCCCGAATGTATCGGGCGGCGCTGGACGCCGCCTGGGAGGAACGAGAATGCAGATCATCGTGAATGGGGACGTGCGCGACGTGGAGGAGATGCCGACGGTCGGCGCATTTCTGGCCTCGCGCCGCTTAAACGCCAAGATGGTGGTCGTGGAGCGGAACGGCGAGATCGTGCCGCGCGCGCAGTATGACGAGACGCCGCTGGCGACCGGCGATGTGCTGGAGATCGTCCAGATGATGGCGGGGGGCTGACCGAGGAGACCCCGATCAGCCCCGGCGCGGCTACCAGACCAACGCGAAGCGGTAGCGGTGGCTGCCGGGCTGTGGATCGTGGATACGCACCTTAGCCGTATAGCCGTTGAAGGGGCGCGGCTGCTCCACAACCTGGACCTGGCCGCGTCCGCGACGCCGCAGGCTGACAAAGACCGGGCGGTGCGGCAGGCGTCCTGAGACCTGGGTGTTGACGTTCGTGACCGCCTTGCCGGAGACGGTTCGGGTCTGGACATCGCTGCCGTGGACCGAGACGACTGCCGTGTCGTCCACGTTGCCGCTCCAAATGGCGCGGCCCTGGGCCTGGGCGGCGAGGGGGAGCATCAGACCGGAGACCGTCAGCAAGGCCCCGGTCATCCAAATGTTCCGAGTCATGGTCATTGATCCTTATCTTCAGCGCACCTGACTGTCGTGCTTCTGCCGGTAGATCGCGCGGCTGCTGTGGTTCAGTTCGCGCTGGATGCGCTGGCGCTCGGCAGGAGTGAACCGTCCGCCCGAGAGGCGGGCGCGGTATTCCTGTCGTCGAATCCGCGCATCGCGGGCGTTCAGCCGATACTGCTCTCGCCGGGTGAGCTGGCTGCTTGTGACGCCCTGATGGATGCGCGTGTGCTGGTCGTGGAGGCGGTCCTTGATGCTGTCCGCCTGGGCCGTCAGCGGCAAAAGCGTGGCTCCCACCAGCGTGGCGGGAACAAGAATTTTAGCGATGTTGAGGTGCATGGTCGCTTGCTTCTCTTTCGTTTGTTTCCGGGCCGTCTTCTGCGGCGGCTCCGGTCGCGGTTGCCGCGATAGGTAAGAGACGACGCTGACATCACAAATGTTCAATAAGGCAGACTTTTTAATCCTCGGCGGCGGCGTCATCGGGCTTTCCCTCGCCTATCATCTGGGCCGTCAAGGCGCGTCGGTGACGGTTTTGGACGCGGGCGAACCGGGCCAGGCGTCCCCAGCAGCGGCGGGGATGCTGGCGCCGCTGGCCGAAGCCAGTGAACCGGGGCCGTTTCTGGCCCTGGCCCTGGACAGCCTGCGCCGCTACCCCGCGTTCGCCGCCGCCCTGCGTGAAGACAGCGGGCACGATCTGCACATTCAGGGGCCGGGAATGCTGCGCGTCGCTCGGACGGACGCCGAGGAAGACGCGCTGTGCCGCGCGCTATTCTGGCAGCCATCCCTGGGCCTGCCGCTCCACCGGCTCACCGGGGCCGAAGCGCGCTGCCTGGAGCCTGGCCTCGGGAGGGACGTTCAGGCCGCCGTGCTGTCCCCAATGGAGAAGCACGTCGAGCCGCGCTTGCTGCTGTCCGCTTTAACTGCCGCCTGCCTCTGTCAAGGCGTTGAAATCCTGCCTGAGCATCCGGCGACGGGTCTGGAAACGGCAGGCAGCCTCGCCCAAGCCGTCCTGTCCGGCACCACCCGGCACACGTTCGGGACTCTGATCCTCGCCGCCGGGGCCTGGAGCCGCCCGCTGGGGCATCGCCTCGGCTTCGGCATCCCCGTGACGCCGCTCCGGGGCCAGATTCTGGCGCTCGGCCCGCAGTCCCCCGCGCCGATCTCGCACACGCTCTACACGCACGGCGCTTATCTCGTGCCGCGCGCCGACGGCCGCATCGTGGCGGGGGCGACCGAGGAGTGGGCTGGCTTCGCTGTCGCAACCGATGAGGCGGCGGTTGCGGGTCTGCGTTCTGAAGCATCCGCCCTCGCCCCGGCCCTCGCCGGCTGGCCGTTGCACAGCGCCTGGGCGGGCCTGCGCCCGGTCAGTGCGGACGGCCTGCCGCTGCTGGGGCGCGTGCCGGGCTGGGACAACGTCCACCTCGCAACCGGGCACGGGCGTAACGGCATCCTGCTGACGCCGATCACGGGCGCGCTCATGGCCGACCACCTCCTGCACGACGCGCCGCTCCCCGCCGCCTTCGATCCCGCCCGATTTGGAAGCATGCCATGACGACCGTTGCCCTCACCATCGCCGGCTCGGACCCCAGCGGCGGGGCCGGCATTCAGGCCGACCTGCGGACCTTCGCCGCCCTGGGCGTCGTCGGCGTCTCGGTCATCACCGCCCTGACGGTCCAGAACAGCCTCGGCGTCCAATCCGTCCACCCTGTCCCCGCCGACGTGCTGGCGGCGCAGCTTGACGCCATCCTGAGCGATACCCGAGTCCAGGCCGTCAAGATCGGGATGCTCGGCGGGGCCGATCAAGTCCGCGCCGTCGCCGCCGCCCTCCGCAAGTACAACCCTCCCAATATCGTCCTCGACCCCGTCCTCGCCTCGACGGGTGGCGTCCCGCTGCTCGACGACGAAGGCCGCGCTGCCCTGCTGACGGAACTGATGCCCCTGTGCGATCTGGTGACGCCGAATCTAAATGAGGCAAAGACGCTTGGGACAATCAACGCCCTCGCCGTCTTGGTGAAAGGCGGCCATATGCCCGGTGAGCCTGTAGATCGGCTGACCCTTCCAGGCAGCAGCATCAGAGACTTCGGAGGCTACCGTGTTGAAACGGAACACACGCATGGAACCGGCTGTTTGCTTTCCTCCCTAATTGCGGCCCTGCTCACGCGAGGGTCTTCCCTCGTGGACGCCATTCCTGAAGCCAAAAGCATATTAACAGCGGCTCTGCGTGAGCCAACGGTGATAGGTCAAGGACATGGCTATCCGCAAATTCGATTTTCCCTGACCGAGCGGATGCAGTTCGTGGGGCGCAGGCATGTTGAGCGGAAGGGGATGCTGCAAGGCGTGTATGTCGTGACTGACACCAGCCTGCGGCATGACCGTCTCCTGCCTCAGATCGTGGAGGAGGCCGTCGCCGGCAGCGCCTGTGCAATTCAGTTGCGGGAGAAACTTCTGCCGACGTTCAGGCTGATCGAGCTGTCAAAGCGGTTCTGCCGTGTCGCCCGTGAGGCCCAGACGTTATTCATCGTCAACGACCGCGTTGATGTCGCTCTTGCCTCGGATGCCGACGGCGTTCATCTCGGCCCGGATGACATGACGCCTGTGGATGCTCGGATTCTGCTGGGGCCGGACAAGCTGATCGGCGTCTCGGTCGCCACGGTGGAAGAAGCCAGGGCCGCCGCGCCGTATGTGTCCTATTTCGGCGTCGGGGCCATTTTCGGCTCCAAGACGAAGCTTGATGCGGGGGAGCCAATCGGCGTCGAACGGATACGGGAGATCAAGGCGGCCTTCCCGGACATCCCGGTCGTCGCCATCGGCGGGATCAACGCGGGCAACATCGCCCAAGTTGCCCAGGCGGGCGCGGACGCCGCCGCCGTGGTGTCCGCCGTCGTCGCCGCGCCGGACATGGAGGCGGCGACGCGCGAGCTAGTGGCGCGGTTCGAGGCGGGAAAGGCGTGAGACGCATAACCGGCACTGGAAGTGCCGGCCTACTCAATGTGAAAGTCGCTCCGCGGCTAAGGATAAGCCTGCGAGGTCTGCTCTTCAGTCGCGGAGCGACTTCCATTTGGTAGTAGACCGGCACTTCCAGTGCCGGTCTAAACTCAGGGTCTACTTCACCCCCCGATGATCCCGCGCACCGTCTCGGCGGGGCCGCAGAGGATCAGTTCGGTTCCGGCGGGGTGAGGCGGGGCCAGTTCCGAGGGCGCTTGCAACGGGCCGTCCTTCAGGCGGAAGGCGAGCTGGCGGACGCCCGCCGCACGCCAGGAGTCCAGAAGCTCCGCCGTCAGCGGCTCGGCGGTCTGATGGCGGCCCACGAGGAACGTCAGAGCGCCGAGGGAGAGGGAGCGCAGGGCCAGCTCGTCGGTGGCCGCGCCGACGAAGGCGCTGACAGCGGCCCCCGATGCAGACAGGGCGCGGTCAATGGCGAAGGCGTGGGGGAGCTGCTCGGCCAGGGTGTCGTCGAAGATGCGCGCCACCGTGGTGATCTTGGGGTTGAGCCGGCGCGCGTACAGGCAGGCCTGGATGTTGGCGAGGTCGTCATTGGTACAAGCAATAAACGCGGCGGCGGACGCGGCGGCGGCCCGCTCCAGGTTGTCCGGCAGGGAGGCGTCGCCCGTCAGCACGGGGGCGCGATCGCGCAGGGCTACGGCGAAGCGCGGGCGGGGCGCGAGGTCCAGCACGGCCACGTCCAGCCCCAGGTCGGTGAGCTGCCGGGTTACACGGTAGCCCAGGTTGCCCAGGCCCGCCACGACCACATGGCCGGTCAGGCTTCCCGCGCGCCGGCTTAGGGTCTCGTCCAGCCGCTCCGCCGTCGCCAGGGCGGCGAGGTAGGAGAAAATGATGCCCAGCAGCGCGCCGCCGGTCAGCATGACGAGGCAGCCGAAGAGCTTCAGCCAGTCCGGCGTGTCTTTCAGGCTGATGTCGCCGTAGCCGGTCGTGGTCGCCGTGGTGACGACGAAATATAGCGCGTCCACGGGGCTGAGGTGCAGGGCGTGGCGGAAGACGAAGACCGAGGCGAACAGCACGGCGGCGAGAAGGGCGGCGGTGGGCAGCAGCCGCGTCGGGCGCTTGGGCGCGGGCGACTTCGGGGGCCGTTTCCAGAAGTGCCGCCGCGCCCGCCGCCAGCCCCGGTTGCGCGTGACGACCCGCAGGACCGACTCGCGCGGGCCGCCGATCAACACCTGTTCGCCGAGGGCCAGCGGCTCGTGCGCCGCGTCCCCGGCGACCGCGCGCCAGTCCAGGTCATCCGTGAGACGGGCGAGGACGGCGCAGCCGAAGCGGGCTTTGACCTCGGCGGCGATCAGGCCGAGCAGCGGCGAACCGGCACGGACCGTGAGGAGGCACAGGGGAACCTCGCCGTCGCCCAACCGCAGGGTTTCGAGCACGGTGTCGCCGCAGGCGGCGGCGACAAAAGCGGGGGCGGCCAGGGCGGAAACGCTGTAGGCGCGGCGGACATTCCAGCCCTGCTCCAATTGGTCGGCCAGCAGGGGGTCGAAGGCGCGCAGGACGACCGGGACATGGGGAGCGGCGTCGCGGGCGGCGACCGTCGCGTGGAGGTTCCCCAGGTCGCTCTCGGAGAGGGCGAGCAGCGCATTCGCCTCGGACAGCCCCGCCGCGCGCAATGTCTCCCCGTCAGCCTCCGTCCGGGCGTCCAGCGTCCGCACCCCGTCGCCCAGCAGGGGCAGCAGGCTGTCCGGCTCACCGCTCAGACGGATGACCGTCACCTGCGCCCGCCCCGCCGTCATTGCCTGCGCCACGCGCACCGACAGGCGGCACAGACCCCAGATCACAAACCGCTTGCCCGACAGCATGTGACTAAGTTGGCGGTCATCCTCTCTTTCTCCTGCCTCCGCGCTGGTTCGCTGTCGGATATGCTACAAACGTCCTGTCATGCCGACTTCTGCTGCGCGGTGTTCCTTCATCGGCTCTCAGCGTCTCGTCGCAGCGCTTCCCGTTCCCGCTTTTCTTCTGGATCAGCCGTATCGTTGTAGACAATGCGGACATCATTCCACGTCTCGACGCGCGGATGGAAATTACCGGAAACACGGAGGGTACGTCGGTCCAGCCACTCAATCTTGTCCACGCCGTAAAGCCGGGTACTTGCGGAAGAGCCGCTAAACAATTTCAAGACCGTGTGCCTCGGTCGAATGGTCACATCCGAGTAGTCGTTGACGTTGGGATCAACATTGTGGATTACCGCGACATATGCACCATCGGAGGACAGGACAGGCTGTGTCTCCGTGATCTTTGCAGGCAATACCCGCGCCCACGCTGCCCCCAGCAGATCAAACAGCCTGAAGGGTACGCGCAGGGCGACAAGCCAGGCCAAGACAATGATCACTTTCTTGGGAGCCAGGGAATGGCCTGCAAACGGCACTGAAAACAAGGGTTGCTGCCAAGTACGAGCCATGACTGCGCCTGCGAGATAAGAAGCCGCCACGGCCAATAGCGCAGGCAGGAGGCCGGAGGCCGTGAAGCCGAACATGGCGAAAATGGTCGCCGCCGGGAGAAAGCTCCAAATCAGGCTGGCCTTCATCGCGCTGCCGAGTTTTGGAAGACAGACACAAGTGAGCAAGCCCAGCACAGACCCTATCGCGAAGAAAGGCCAATCCGGGCAAAGCGCGTTCCAAGCGAGCGGCAGCAAGACGCTCCCAAAGTCTACGGAATGATCAAAATACTCTAAGCCGTTGCTGACCAGAAACCAGAGCAGGTTGAAGGTACACGCCCAAATGAACCCGTAGGCCAGAATGCAGATCATTCCTAAGCGTGTAAAAAGCCTTGTTGCTCTGGTCTGAGTTGAATCGGCTACCTGCATCATCTGCTCCTTATGTGACTGCCCCCATCAGTTCGTTCACGTCCTCAATCCCGTTCTCCGTCAGATACGTTTCCAGGCCCGTCACCACGTCCGTCACTGCCGTCGGGTTAACAAATGTCGCCGTGCCTACGGCCACCGCAGTCGCCCCGGCCAGCAGGAACTCGACGGCGTCGGTGGCTGTCAGGACGCCGCCCATGCCGATGAGGGGGACGTTCGGCAGGGCGCGGTGGACCTGCCAGACGCAGCGCAGGGCGACGGGTTTGACGGCGGGGCCGCTCAGGCCGCCGGTGATGTTCGCCAAGCGGAACTTGCGACGGCGGACGTCAATGGCCGTGCCGAGCAGGGTGTTGATGAGGGAAAGCCCGTCCGAGCCGGCGTCCACGGCGGCGCGGGCGATGGGGACCAGGTCCGTGACGTTGGGGGAAAGCTTGGTGATGAGCGTCAGGTCGGTGACTTTGCGGACCTCGCGGATAAGTTCCCCCGTCAGCGCCGGGTCCACAGCGAAGTCGCAGCCGTGCTTGACGTTGGGGCAGGAGATGTTGATCTCCAGGCCATGCACCCCGCCCGCCTCGGTCAAGCGCTCGGCCAGATAGACGTAATCCCCGACCTCGTAGCCGACGAGGTTGACAATGATCGGCACGTCGAACTGCCGCAGGAACGGCAGCTTCTCGGCGATGAAGTTGTCCACGCCGCCATTTTGCAGGCCGATGGCGTTCAGAATCCCCGAAGGCGTCTCGACGATGCGCGGCGTTGAGTTGCCCAGGCGCGGCTCGCGCGATGTGCTCTTGACGACGCACGCGCCGATCTTGGTCAAGTCCACGACCTCGGCCATTTCGCTGCCGAAGCCGAACGTACCCGAACCTGTGACGATGGGGTTCCGCAGCGTCAGTTTGCCGATCTGGACGGATGTATTCACCACTTCACCTCCGACGCCTCGAAGACCGGGCCGTCCACGCAGCAGCGGACACGGCGGCCGTCGGTCAAGTCCAGTACGCAGCCCATGCAGACGCCGATGCCGCAGGGCATGGACACTTCGACCGAGAGCTGACAGGGTACGCCGAGCGACTGGCACATCTCGCCGACCGCCCGCATCATCGGGGTCGGCCCGCAGCAGTAGACCGTCACGGGCTGCCCCAAGCGCTCTCGCAGGACCGGCTCCAGAACGTCCGTCACGCGCCCCAGCGTTCCATGCGAGCCGTCTTCGGTCGCCGCCCGCGCGTCTACCCCTGCCGCCGTCAGCTCTGCCTGGCACAGCAGCAGGTCCTTGCGGCGCGCGCCGATGATGAAGAGCAGGGTGGGGTCAACGGCAGCAATTTGTAGCTCACGGGCCAGGAAGACGAGTGGAGGGACGCCGTAGCCGCCGCCGACCATGACATGCGTCGCGCCGGGGCGGTCATCGGGCCGGAAGACGCGCCCGCCCAGCGGCCCCACTAGGTCCAGCGTGTCGCCCAGCATTTTGCGCGCCATGCCCTGTGTCGTCGCGCCGACGATGGAATACAGCAGGCTGATCCGGCCCCGGTCGCGGTCTACCGTGTAGATGGAGAACGGCTTTCGCAGGAGCGGGTCCGTCCGCTCCGCCGTGAGCGCATTGACGAAGTGGCCGGGCCGTGCCAGCGCGGCGATGGCGGGCACCTCACAGGTGATGACTTTGTGATCGGCAATGATCTCGTCGTTGGCGAGGACGAGGGCAAAGACTTGTTTCGGAAAGACTTGTTGGGGCATGGGCGGCGGTTCCTAAATGGGGCGCGGGAGCGCCAGAAGATAGTCTGTCAGCGCATCAAACGTCCCGACGCGCGGGCAGTCGGCGTCGGGGCATCGGTCCTGATGATCAAACAACAGCGCCTGCATCCCCGCCGCCCGCGCGCCCGCGACATCGAGTTCATGCCAGTCGCCGACGTGCAGAGAGGACTGGGGAACGGCGTTTGCCTGATGCAAGGCCTCTTGAAACAGGCGCGGATCGGGCTTGGTGACGCCGACAATCGCCGATACGGCCAGCGCGTCCAAGTAAGGCGCGATTCCGAGCGCGGCCAGCAGATCGGGCAGCGTCGTTTCCCAGTCGGAGATCGCGCCGACGGTAAAGCCGCGTCGTTTCAGCTCTTGCAGCAGGCCCGGTGCGTCCGGGTGAAGGTAGCGCGTGAACGGAACGGCGGCGAATGCCGCGACCAGTGCCGACCAGCCCTCGTCATCCGGCGGTGGGCGGTCCAAAGCGAGCCACACCCGCGCGATGGACTCGCGCATCGAGTCGGGCGCGTCCCAGGGTACACCCTCGACGTAGCGGCCCACGGCATAGACCTCGCCCGCCCGAAGCGCTGCCGGCAGCCGGGCCTCATCCATCGGGGAAGCGGCCGCCCGCGCTGCAATCGCCAAGCGCATGGGAAGAGGCGGGTCGTCGAAGACAAGAGTGTCGCCGATGTCGAAGAAAACAGCCTGGATAGGAGGCATGAAGCTATTGTACCTGTTGGGGCTAGGAAAAGCAAAAGGGGCGAACGTCGTGTTCGCCCCTACTGCCTGCTGCCTACTTTGTCGCCTGGCGGATATTTTCTTCTACCGGGTCGAAAAACCCGGATGCCAGCTTTACCCGCTCCCGCATCTCGCGCGAAACGGCCTCCCAATCCGCCTCGTCCAGCCGCCCGCGCAGCGTGTCCGCTAGGGCGCGGCTGTCGGGTGAGGGCCGGGGCGAGTCCAGCAGGTTGGCAACCCGGTCGCGCAGCAGGGTCGGCTCTTGTAGCAGCTCGGCGTCCAGCGGCATCGTGCCGAAGTCCGATTCTGGATCGTTCAGGAACTCAATCACATCTTCAGTTGTCTGGTTCATAGGATCGGTTTACCTCTGCCTGCCCACCTGCCAAACCTTCTCTGTCGTCTATGCTGGGGCAGTTTGCGGGGTAGAGTGATCCGCCCGCATGGGGTAGAGTGATCCGCCCGCATGGGGTAGAGTGATCCGCCCGCATGGGGACCAACTTGATAACTGATGTGACGCATTGGTTTCCAGAGGGCACGAACGGATGCCGGGCGAGGTATCCGGCAAGGTGCTGGGTGAGCCAAGGCGAGCGACTAAGGTCACTCGCTCTGAGCCGTCTCTGACAGCGCATAACATCAGTTGCCTGGAAGAAGCATTTGCGCGAGTGAAGCAAGCGCGGCCAGGCGTCAGGCTTAATCAGAGGCAATGGGCATTCCTACAGAGTTGGTGGTGAGGCAGGCGCAGAAAAAGGCGGCACGATATTCGCGCCGCCCCTCTCGTATTCTGTCAGAGGACTCCCTCTGCTCTGGCTCTGATCCTGTGATTAAGGCGTGGGCTACCCTTCGAGACGAGCTAACGCTTACTGGCTCGTCAACCCCTGGTTCTTTGCTTCTTCCTTCGCCGTCTCGACTGCCTCCTGGACGGCGGACTGCGCGACTGTCGTCACCTTCTGAGTGAGGTCTTGGGCGGCTTCCTGCGCCTTGCCGGCAAGTTTGTCGCGCGTCTTGCCCAGCAGCTTATCCTCATAGGGCGTTTCAGGGACGGCGAAGCCCAATCCGACGCCAAAGACAATCGCCATCGCACCGATCGCCAGTGGGTTCTCCTGGAGCGTCTGGTTGAACCAGCCCGCGCCGCGCGATGCCTGCTCCGATACCTGGTTGCCCAGGTTGGTCGCGGCTACCTGGACCTGCCCCGCCACGGTGCCTACCTTTTCGGCGGCATCCCCGGCGGCATCGTTGAGGCTGACCGGCGGCTGAGAGGCCGCCGCTTTGTTGCTGCGGAACAGCCAGATCAGGCTGGCGATGACGAAGATAGCCTGAAGCGGGTTGCGCTGGAACAGGTTCCACAGGGCCGAGCCGGCGCTCTGCGCCCCGTTCGCGCTTGCTGTGCCGATCTTGCTGGCGGCGTTGCCGATTATCCCCTTGGCGGCGGGCACGGCGGACTTGGCCGCGTCCAGCGCGTCCCCGGCGGCGGCCTTCGCCGTGGAAGCCTTGTCCGTGACCTTCTGGGTCACGTCCTGTGCCTTGCCGGCCACACCCTGCACAGCATCTTGGGCCTTGCCCGCGACGCTCTGCGCGACATCCTGCGCCTTGCTCGCGACGCCTTGGGCGACATCCTGCGCCTTACCGGCCACGCCTTGCGCGGCATCCTGAACTTTTTGTGTCACGTCCTGCGCCACGTCCTGGGCTTTGTCTTTGATTGTGTCCGTCACGCCGCCCGCCGCCCCCATACCATAATTCGGCGCGGCGGGGAAGCGGGGCGCTTGGTACTCCTCGGAGCCATAAGTTCCTTCTCCCAGTGGGACCGAGTCTAGCGGGCCATCCATCAGGATGACTTCCCCAACCTCGATGGTGTCCTCGATGGGATCGAAGACCTCGACCACGACGACCTCCGCCTGTTCGTTGCTGATCGGCTCAGGATTGACCGGCTCGTTCCACTGCGGCCTGTTGTCTTTTCTGCTCATTATTGTTCTCCCGGAAATAGGTTAAGCCGAGGCGGCAGTCTGCCCAGAACTTTTCAGGAACCGAGCGGCCACGAAGCCAACGAGGGTGGCGATGCCCACAAACACAGCAGGCTGAAGGCGCGCAAAGTCCTCCGTGTCACGGAGCACCTCGTCAATGTCCTTCTGCTGTGCGGTCGTGCCGAAGTCAGTCAGTTTCTGCGCGGCCTGCTCGATGTAAGGGCTGGCGAGAGATCCTAACCCCTTCCCGCGCAGATCGTCGGCGCTCTGCTTGACGACCTGTGCAAGATCGGTGACGCCGGTCGCCAAGTGGTCTTTCTGCTGGCTGAGTGCGGTCTTGACGCGCGTACTCAGTAGGTCCACGGCCTGGCCGGCGTATTGCTGGCCTTGCTGCACGACCTGCTGCGTCTGCTGCTTGACCTGATCCTTCACTTGCTCGGTAAAAGGCGCGTCCGAGCCGCCCTGCGTGTTCATGTCTTGGGTGTCTGCCATTGCGAATGTTCTCCTGCGAGTTCCTGTTGCCCGTTGATACCCGTAGAAGTATAAGGTTAAACGGGTATGCCGGATGAGCAGTAGGAAAGCGGTCCCCGCACATACGGGAACCACATTCCTACGGTTTTTGTTAAATGAGTTGACAGCGATACGCTCATATGCAATACTCATGGCGTTGGGAAGTCACTTGCGGGAGGAAGCACAAACCATGGCCGTTGACTATAAAGATTATTACAAGATTTTGGGCCTGCCGAAGACGGCTACAGAGAAGGAAATCAAGGCGGCTTACCGGAAGCTCGCCCGCCAGTTCCACCCAGATGTCAACCCCGGTGACAAGAGCGCGGAAGAAAAGTTCAAGGACGTGGGCGAGGCTTACGAGGTGCTGTCCGATGCCGACAAGCGGACGAACTATGACCAGTTCGGTGACGATTGGAAATCGTACAGCCAGGGCGGCGGCTTCAGCCCGAACAGGGGCGGGGCGGGCGGGGTTCGGAGCAGCGGCGTTCGAACGGAATACGACTTCGGCGGGGCGGGCGGCGGGGCCGGCATTGACGATTTCCTGTCGTCGCTGTTCGGCGGCGCGGCGGGCGGCGGCGCGGCGGGCGGCGGCCCGGCAGGCGCCTTCGGCGGCTTCAGCAGCGGGCGACCCGCGGGTCGGTCTGCCCGATCAGCGTCTCAGGAGGTTGAGCAGACGGTCGAGATCAGTCTGGAGGAAGCCTACAAGGGCACCAGCAAGACCTTCACCGTCAGCATCCCCGATACCTGCGGTCGGTGCGGCGGGGCCGGTGCGGTCTCGGCCGGCAAAGGGAGGCCCTGTCCAATGTGCGCCGGCAGCGGCAAGGTTAAAGGCGGGCGAAACATGTTCGGCAACAGCATCTGCCCGCAGTGCGGCGGGACTGGGGAGGCGACGACGGTCTGCCCGGACTGCCATGGGGACGGCGTTGTGACCAAGCCGCGCCGGATTTCCGACGTCAAAATCCCCGCCGGGGTCGCCGACGGCCAGCGCATCCGGCTGGCGGGCCAGGGGGCGGGCGGCGGCGACCTGTTCCTGAAGGTCAAGGTCAAACCCAACGCCCAGTATGAGCGCACCGGCGATGACCTGCGGACGGACTTCGCCGTCCCGTACACGGTCGCGGCTCTGGGCGGGACGGCTTCGGTGGAGACGTTCACGGGCCGCAAGACGCTGAATGTGCCGCCCGGCACACAGAGCGGGCAGTCGTTCCGCCTAACGGGGCAGGGAATGCCTAAGCTCAAGGGTGGCGGGGCCGGCGACCTGTACGCGCGGGTGAAAATCACGGTCCCCAAGGACTCCTCGCCGCGCGAGCGCGAGTTGCTCCTCGAACTCGCGAAGCTGCGTCAGGACACGGTGAAAGTCGGCGGCTAGGAGAGTGACATGGCATTCGTGAAAGACAGAGACGAGCCGATTTATACCATCAGCATCGCCGCCAAGCTGGTTCGGCCCCTGGCGCGGCGCGCGGACGGCGGCAGTGAGGCCGCCAAGCCGATTCACGCGCAGACGCTGCGGATGTATGACCGTCTGGGACTGGTCAAGCCGCGTAAAGTCGGCAAGAACCGCTTCTACTCGGACCGGGACATCGAGCGCTTGCAGCAGATTCAGCATCTGACGCAGGACATCAAAGTGAATCTGAGCGGCGTCGCTTACATCATCTCGCTCCTGGACCAGATGGGCCAGATGGAGATGCTGGGTGAGCGGCTGGAGGCCATGCTGCACGAAGCGGAGCAGCAGGCCGAGCAGATCGAGCAGAAACGCTCGACGACGAAGATAGACGAGGAATAAGCCCTTCTACCTCCCCCATTATTGAAGGCTTTATTGGGGTGGGACTGGGGGGCCATGAGGTGAAACCCATGTTTGAGAAGTTTACCGAGCGAGCGCGCAGTCTGGTGCAGTCCGCCCAGGACATCCTGGTGCGCTATCAGCACACGCAGCTTGACACGGAGCATCTGCTGCTGGCGATGCTGGAACAGAACGAGGGCCTGGCCGTGCAGGTTTTGCAAAAACTGAATGTGGACACCCGCGCTCTGAGCCACGCGACTGAGGAAGCCCTGGCGCGCGCGCCCAAAGTGCAGTACGCCGATTCGGGCGCGCAGATCTACATCACGCCGCGTATCAAGCGGGTTTTTGACCTGGCGAAAGAGGAGGCGCAGCGGCTCCAGGACAGCTACATCGGCGTCGAGCACCTGCTGCTGGGTCTGGTCAACGAGGGCGACGGCGGCGCGGCGCGTCTGCTCAAGCAGCAGAACGTGGACGAGGAGAAGGTCTACAAGGCCCTGCAAGCTGTCCGGGGCAGTGCCCGCGTGACGGACGAGAACCCGGAAGAAAAATACCGGATGCTGGAGCGCTTCTCGCGCGACCTGACCGCCCTGGCCCGTGAGGACAAAATAGACCCCGTCATCGGGCGCGACGAGGAGATCAAGCGGACAATTCAGATTCTGTCCCGGCGCACCAAGAACAACCCGGTCTTGATCGGCGACCCCGGCGTCGGCAAGACCGCCATCGCCGAGGGTCTGGCCCTGAAGATCGCCAAGGGCGACGTGCCCGAAAACCTGCGCGGACGGCGCCTGCTGGCCCTGGACATGGGCGCGCTCGTCGCCGGCTCGAAGTTCCGGGGCGAGTTCGAGGAGCGGTTGAAGGGTGTTATGGATGAGGTCCGCAAGGCCGCCGGCCAGGTCGTCTTGTTCCTGGATGAGCTGCACACGGTTGTCGGCGCGGGCGCGGCGGAGGGGGCGATGGACGCCTCCAACATGCTGAAACCCGCCCTGGCGCGGGGGGAACTCCAGTGCATCGGCGCGACCACGCTGGACGAGTACCGCAAGAACATCGAGAAGGACGCCGCCCTAGAGCGCCGCTTCCAGCCCATCGTCGTCGGCGAGCCGTCCGTCGCCGACACGGTCGAGATTCTGCGCGGCCTGCGGGACAAGTACGAGGCGCACCACACGGTCAAGATTGATGACTCGGCTTTGGTGGCCGCCGCCGAGCTTTCCCATCGGTACGTCACGGATCGGTTCCTGCCTGACAAGGCGATAGACCTGATTGACGAGGCCGCATCCAAGATACGGATCGAGAAGTCGTCCATGCCCCAGGACATCAAGGATATGGAGGACCGCCTGAACCGTCTGGTCGCCGAGGGCCGCGCCGCCGCCGATGAGCGCGACTACGAGAAGGCCGCCCGCTTCCGCGACGAGGAGGTCGCCCTGCGCCGCACCTACACCGAGCAGCGCGACGCCTGGATGCGCGAGTCGGGCGTGGACAGCGTCGTGGACGAGCAGGACATCGCCGAGCTGATCTCCAAGACGACGGGCATTCCCGTTTCGCGGATGTTCGAGGAGGAGGCCGAAAAGCTTCTGAACATGGAGGTGAAGCTGCACGAGCGTGTGATCGGTCAGGAGGCCGCCATCGAGGCCGTCTCCGAGGCCGTCCGGCGCGGGCGGGCGGGATTGAAAGACCCCAACCGGCCCATCGGCTCGTTCCTGTTCCTCGGCCCGACCGGCGTCGGCAAGACGGAACTCGCCCGCGCGCTGGCCCAGTTCATGTTCGACGATCCCGACGCGATGGTCCGCATTGATATGTCCGAGTACATGGAAAAGCATTCGGTCGCCCGGCTCATCGGCGCCCCGCCCGGCTACGTCGGCTACGACGAGGGCGGCCAATTGACCGAGGCCGTCCGCCGCCGCCCCTACCGCGTGGTCCTGCTGGACGAGATCGAGAAGGCGCACCCGGACGTCTTCAACATCCTCTTGCAGCTTCTGGACGCGGGCCGGCTGACCGACAGCACGGGCCGGACAGTGGACTTCAAGAACACCGTGGTCATCCTGACCTCCAACATCGGCAGCCAGTATATTGAGGCCATGCCCGTCGGGGCCGGCCCGCACGAGCAGGACGCGCTGTACGAAAAGATGAAGGCCAAAGTGACCGAACAGTTGCGCCAGCACTTCCGCCCGGAGCTTCTGAATAGAATAGACGAGATCATCGTCTTCCATGCCTTGAACCAGGAGCAGATCAAGAGCATCGTGGACCTCTTGCTGAAGGGCACGGAGCGGCAGCTCGCCGACCGCAAGCTGCACCTGGAAGTGACCGAGGCCGCCAAGACCTTGATTGCCGAGTCGGGCTTCGACCCGCTCTACGGCGCCCGCCCCCTGCGGCGGACGATCCAGCGCATGGTCGAAAACCCGATCTCCAGCGGCATCCTGCGCCGCGAATTTAGAGACGGCGACACCATCGTCGTGGACAGCGACGGCGAGAAGATCGTCACCCGCCTCAAAGTGCCGACGGTGCAAAGAGACGGCGTAGCAGCTTGATGAAGCAGAAAGGCTCTTTCCGAATAGGAAGGAGCCTTTTATGCCGCGTCAGGTATCCTGGATGCTCGTTGAGACATGGCTTCTGCCTCTACATACCGCCCTAGTCGCTTGTAAAGCCATGACATATTGTTTAGCAGTGAAGCCTCTAACAACTGATTATGCACTTGGTCTTTTCTAGCAGTGTTCAGCATTCTGTGGTGAATCTGCTCTGCAAGATGGTATTTACCTGCCAAGACATAAACTTCTTGCAATTCATCAAGAATATATAAAACATCAAAGCTGTCTGGGCCTAACACACTTTCTTGCCTATTGAGCCATCTTTTACATAGCAGTTCGGCTTCTAAGTATCGCTCTTGCCTTAGGTAGAACTGTTTCAGAGAAGAAAACGCAAGGCCAAGTATGTCGAACCCTGGGGTGGCAGAGTTTTCCACTGTCCCCAACGACGCTTGATAAAACGCCTCTGCCCCGTCTAATTCGCCAGCGCATTCACATAGCTGTCCCAATAGTCTAAGGTTTCCTGCCTGACCGAAATGATTAAACCCGAAAGGGGGCGGCATTGCGGTTTTTGGAATAAACACTACAGTATCATTCTCTAACAACCCTTGCTTCCGCAAATGGGGGGCCATTTCGTTGAGCAAAGTTTCGGCGATTTCTTGTTCTTCCTGCTCCAAAAGTGCATTGCCGAGCAAGCTAGTTGCCACAAATGCCAAATGTATTATTTCATTTGTTGATGCACTGGTAGCGAGAGCTTTTCGGAAGCGGTCAACATAAGCGGCAGATTGCTTGCGTGTCTCATCGGGATTAGCCAGCGCACTCTGTCCTCCTATAAGGGATGGCATTTCTACGGATTCATCTACGATCACTTCTGTCAGATTCAACCGTAGCATGAACCAAGAGTCAAGATCGGGCACTGAGCGTAGGAGCATGTCAGCGAAGAGGCGAGGCATCCACCAAATCTGGCAAAGGCAATATTGTGCCAAATCGTCTCTGTGGAAGTTTAGGACACGCAATGAGTCAGACAAAGGGCAATCATTAGCAAAGGCAGTGGCAAAGCCTGTGATAGAAACGATGCCCGGCGGCAATTCGCGCAGGTGTTCGCGGAGGAAGTGGACAACCGCTAGAGCAGGCTGCTGGAAGGGTAGTTCAATCTCGTGGAAGGGTTTATCTTGCGGGAGTATCGCGCGAAGTTGCGAGACCACTTCCTGACGCGAGAAGTCGGAGACGAATTCGACGCGGGCAAGCCCCTTCGGTGCGCGCCGTCCCCACAAGGCGAGGCGCGCGGTCACATCGGCGATAGAGCCGGTCAATGGCGCGGCTGTGTCAGTCTGTACCACCGGCGGCCTTGCCTTCCTCATTGGGAGCGATCTTGCCCTGCGCCCGCAGGATGTCCACGACAAGCGGATGAACGCCAAACCAGCGTGTGCCGTTGAACTCCTGCACCGCGCGGGCGCGCAGCAGCGAGTATAGGACCGGGGCTGGGACTTTGGCGACAGGATCACAATCGTAAATGCTTTTCAATCGCTCTGCCTTCATGTCATAGGTGATCTTGTTGACCTTCTCCTCATCATAGGGGCTTTCGCCCAGACGCCGTTCATACTCCGTCCGCAGGTTGTTGATGGCCGCGTCTGCATCAACCCCGCCGATCTTGCTCTCGTTTCGCAAAATGGCATTGTCTGCGGCCTGTGCAGTCATCTGGAAAAGGTCGCGTAGGTTCCCACCAGACGCGACGATTAGCTTTGTCATCTGGTCATCCTCAAACAACTCCGGGATGACGCGCGCTTCCAGAACGCCCTTCAAAGCGTCACGTCCGGCTTCGTGCGGCATGTGGTCCTGATGAAAAACGGGCGTGTCAGGGATGCAGTGAATGCGCTCGCCGGAGAATGGCAACTGCGCGGCACGCTCTGAGTAAACCAGGCTGATGGGTATGTTGAAAATCAGGTGAGTGTGTAAGTCCTTGAAGATGTTGGCATAGTTTAGGAACAAGCTTTCTGTCTGCTCAAAGGGAATGCCTGGCTTGTCGAAATCTTCCCCGATAAACAGCCATTCGCAGCCATCATATTCGCGCAGAAGCAGGCTGCACTCGTCGAAGGCGCTGTTGACAAGATTGATAAGCGAAGACAACCGGTGCAGCCGATACTCCACGACTTCTTTCTTGCGATCCGCCGTGTATTTCAGTTCGCCCTTGAGGTGAGCGAACAGCCCCAGGATCGTCGCCCAGGGGCTTTCTGCTTTGGGGCCGATGCCTGCGGAGGCGGAGGCTTCTGCTTTGGTTTCCTTTATATCGGTGACTTTTTCCGTCGCGAACCACTGCTGAATGGCGTCGAGCAGTCTCTGGGAGGGCTGTAGCTGCGTGACCTGTTTTGTTTCTTCGACTACGCGCGTCATCATAACGAGCAGAACGTCAAAGGGCTTGAAGCCGGCGGCGTCCAAGTCCGAGACGGCGCTGAAGCGGATGGTGTGGAACTGACCACGCATCTGATGCGACAGCCTTGTCAACTCCGTGGACTTTCCAACCCCAGGATGGCCCATCATGAAGGCTTTGTAAAATGCCCCGCCGTGGGCGCGTCTGAGGCCAAGCGCGATGTGTGCTACTTTATCCCCACCGCGAACCTCATTGATTTCTTCCTTGTAGAAGGCGTGGAACTGGTCTTCTTTCAGCAGGGGTTCCGGTGAAAGCGTCTGGTAAACGTCATCGAGAGTAGTGGCGGCTTTGAGTTCCATGAATGTTCCTGTTGTTTCACACAACGTCAATGAGAACAGTATACCACGCTCTGATGACGTGTCAATACGAACCGCTGTCCGGCGCGTATGACAAACCGCCGCTCAGTCAATTCGGGGTACAATCGTCTCTATGAAGCCGATAACACAGCAGTGGGTGGACAAAGCCGAGGGAGATTGGGACTTCGCGGGGCGGGCGATGCAAGTGCGGGACACGCCCGTTTATGATCACGTCTGCCTTCACTCCCACGAGAGCGCCGAAAAGTACCTCAAGGCGTGGCTGGTGGAGGCAGATGTTCCATTTCCGAAGACGCACAATCTTCCCCACTTGCTCACCCTGCTACTGCCGATTGAGTCGGAGTGGCACGTTTTGGAGCCGGAGTTGCTGGGGCTGAAGGCGTTCGGCGTGGGCATCGTTTATCCCGGCAGGGACGCGGATAAGGCCGACGCGCAGGCGGCTTTGGGCTACTGCCGGGCGGTGCGCGCGGCGACGCGGCTCAGTCTCGGTCTGCTGGCATGATCACCCTCTCCCAAATCCGCAGGGTCAGCGATGAGATTGTGCGCCGGTTCCCGCCGGAGCGCATCATCTTGTTCGGCTCCTACGCCTACCCAGGACGCGGACGCTGATCTGTGATCTTGTTGTGTGCAACCCGGAATATTGAGAGCAACCCTTTCCCTTGCCTTTACACTCCTCCCTGATTCTGCTATAATGACGGTGTGACGAGGCCCGAATGAGGTGGACAGGAACGGAGCAGGTGCAGGTGGCTGATGTCCGCCGCGCGGCGGGGTTGGCCGCGCTGGAGCCGGAGTGGCAGCGCCTGGCGTCCGTCTGTCACGCCGCGACGGTCTTTCAGACGTGGGAGTGGAATGCGGCCTGGTGGCGGCACTTCGGGCGGGCGCCGGGGCGCAGGCTGCGGCTGGTGACGTTCCGTGACGGCGAAGGGACGCTGGTCGGGTTGGCGCCGCTGATGACCTCGTTCTGGTATGCGACGGCCCTGCGCCGGCTGTCATTTTTGGGCACGGGGACATCGGATTATTTGGACGTGCTGGCCGCGCCGGGGTGGGAAGATGCCGTCGGCGAGGGCTTGTACGCTTATCTGGAGTATGTTGGGGGCTGGCAGATCGCCGACTTCCAGCAGCTCCGGGAGGGCGGCTGCTTCCGTGAGCGGCGGCCTTCGGAGGGCGGCGCACTGGCGAGTTTCGATGTCCCCGGTGAGCCATGCCCATATCTTGCCCTGCCGGCGGCCTGGGACATGCTGCTGCAAGGGCTGGGGAAGAAGACGCGCACGAATATCGGTTATTACGACCGGGCGCTGCACAAAGTCTACGACGTCGAGATCGGGCCGGTCACGGACGAGGCGGAGCTGGACGACGAACTCAGTCGTCTGTTCGAGCTGCACCAGCGCCGGTGGAACCAGCGCTGGCTTCCCGGCGTATTTGGAGGGGGGCGTGTGCAGGCGTTCCACCGGGATGCCGCCCGGCGGCTGCTCCGGCAGGGCTGGCTGCGGCTGTTCTCGCTGCGGCTGGACGGTTTGACCCAGGCGTCGCTCTACTGTTTCGCGTATGGCGACCGGCTCTGTTATTATCAGGGCGGCTTCGAGCCGACTCTGGCGCGGCTCAGTCTGGGGACGGTGCTGACGGCGCGCGCGATCCAGTCCGCCATCGGGGAAGGCCGGCAGGTCTTCGACTTCCTGCGCGGCGATGAGCCGTACAAGGCCAAGTGGACAGGCGCGGCGCGGGTCAATGCCCGGCGGATCATCACGCGCGCGGGGACGCCCTGGGTGCCTCTGGCGCGGCGCGCTCAGGTCTGGGAAGACGCCGTCGAGCGGCGCGGCAAAGCTTGGATGCGGCGGAAAAAGGGATAGCCGGTGATCCGCCGCTTTTTGACCCGCATTCTGATGGTGGTTCTCATTGCCGGCTGCGGGTACAACTGGCTGCAAGTGCGGTGATTGCAGGCCGAGGTCGGCGATTTGAGGACACGCCTGGCCGTGCGAAACCGCCCGGCGGGACCGGGCGAGGACGGGTTCTTGACAGAGCAGGAACTTCGCCGCAATGCAAACGGTTTAAAGAATGCGCTGGACGGCGTCCGTTCGCCGCAGTCGCAGCGGACTTTGCACGATCTGCAAGCGCAGACCGAGCAACTTCGCAGGCAGGCCGATGCGCTCTGGCGCGAGGCCCGTTCCATTACCGTCCGTCAAGGTGAGTGACGGCTTGGCGATGCCTCGGCAGTTTGGAAAGCGGCTTGATGAGTAAGAAGGAAATGCCTCCATGAAAAACGACCGCAAATCGCTCCGCCCTTTCCTGACCGTGGGCGCTGTCCTGGCCGTTCTGATGGCGAGTGTCGGCTGCCAGAGCGGACAGATACACAGCAACATGATGAACTCGTCCCAGGAGAATGAACTGGGGCGGGACTACGCCCTTCAAATTGACAACCAGGCCAAGTTCGTTATGGACGGCAAGATCAACCGGCGCGTCCTGGACATCGCCACGCCGATCTTCGCTCAGGCGCAGAAGGACCGGCCCGACGTCTCGTTCCGCATCCGTGTGATTGACAACCCGCAGTTGAACGCCTTTTCCATCCCCGGCGGCTACGTCTACCTCTATCGGGGCCTGTACGACAAGATCGGCAAGGACGATGACGCACTCGCCTGCGTCATCGGCCACGAAGCCTCGCATGTCGTCCGCCGCCATGTGGTGAAGTCCATTGCCGACTCTGAGAGCAAGGGGTTTCTGGTGGATCTGGCCTCCGTTCTCAGCCGCAGCAATGCGGTCAGCCAGGTCGGCGGCGCCTTGTTCGAGTTGGACCAGCTCCATTACAGCCGTGAGGCGGAGTTCGAGGCGGACCGCTGGGGCGAGAAATTCGCCTACAATGCTGGGTATGATCCGAGCGGGATGATTCGCACCTTCCAAATCTTCGAGGCGGAGGAAAAGAAGGACGGTGGGCCGATTCCCTACTCCCGCGACCACCCGATCAACGAGAACCGCATCCTGCGGGCGGAAGAGCAGCTGCGCGAACTGCGCGCGAATAAAGGCGCCTACTTGCAGGAAGCCTACCGTCCGGGTGAGGACAAGCTGGCCGCCGAGAAGAACGGCATTGACTATCCCGCCCTGCTGCTGTCTACCAAGATGCCCACCCCTGCAGCCGTCATGGCTTCCTCCGAAGCCAAGCATCAGTGAGTTGTTTTAAGATTCAATAAGTGAGTTCGCCGCTTGCCACGCTTCTGCCGAAATTACGATCTAAGCCGCCGCCGCCTCTGGGGAAACTGCCCATGAAAGTGGCGGCCATCATTCCGGCTTACAATGAAGAAGACCGGATCGCCGCTGTCCTACGCACCCTCACCAGCGCGGCTGCGGTGGAGGAAGTGATCGTCGTTAATGACGGCTCCACGGACGGGACGGCCCAAGCGGCCCAGGCGATTCCGGGCGTTCAGGTCATCACGCTCCCGCGCAACAAAGGCAAGGGTGGGGCGATGCGCGAGGGGGCGACGCGGACCGAGGCCGACGTCCTGCTGTTCTTCGACGCCGACCTGGTCGGGCTGACGCCCCGGCATGTGCAGGACTTGCTTGCCCCGGTCTGCTCCGGCGAGGCGACCATGTCCATGGGCATCTTCAAGGGCGGGCGGCTTTGGACCGACATGGCGCAATTCTTTGCGCCCGCCATCACCGGACAGCGCGCGATCCGGCGCGACGTCTTCCTGCACATCCCCGATCTGGAGTCGGTGGGCTACGGAATCGAGCTGGCAATCAACGATTATGTCCACCGGCAGGGGCTGATCCGAAAAGACATCACCCTGCGCGGCGTGACCCACCCGATGAAGGAAGAAAAGCTGGGCTGGGCGCGCGGCGCGGCCTCACGGTCCCGGATGTACTGGCAGATGCTGCAATTCCAGATGGGGCGCCGAGGGCACAAAAAGAGGGCCGGAAAGAAGAATGAGGGTAAAAAGAAGGGGCGCGAGTAATCTCGCGCCCCCTCTTTTCGTTCTTAACGGCTGTAATCCAGCGTCTCCGGCCATCGGTAATCGCTGTGGAAGGGTTGCCCCCGCTGCGGCGCGCTGCCGGGCAGGTACACGACGCGGTTAAACGTCCCGATGTAGTGGCGTTCGCCCAGGCGGCGGTGCGAAGCCAGCAGACGTACTTTGCGTCCGGGGACTCCCTTGCCGAACAGCGAGACGATGGCGTGGCTGCGGTTTGTCCGATAGGAAATCAAAAGCGGCGTGTCGGTGTTGTTCTGGATTCGAAAGTCCTTCTGGCCGTGGTAGATGGTGGCGTCCCGCCCTGGGTCCACATAGGGAACCGTGCGGACGTGCTGGTGGCGCTCCACAACTTTCAGGTCCGCCAGCATCGCCGCGTTGAAGATCGTCGTCGCGACCTGGCACATGCCGCCGCCGCTCTGCAGCTCCATGTGCCCGTCCACGAAGACATGGCCCTTGCCGGTGAAGCCGTGGGCGGGGTCGCGCGGACCGACCGTCTGGTCCACGGAGAAGACGCCGCCGGGCGGGACAGTCGTGCCGTCAATGATGGAGATCGCGCGGCGGACGGTGGCGGTGCGCCCCTCATCGCCGGGGTTGAACCGAGTCACGAAGTAGCCGACGCGGGCGTCTATCCCTTGAAGTTTGGCGGCAGAAATCTTTGCGGGCTTGATCTTGACGGGCAGGACGAGATGCACAACGCCGGGATTGGTCTCCATGGTCTTTTGGATCAGGTCCACGGCGGCGTTCACGTCGAGGGCGGTTCCGTCATAGCCGGGAATGACCTGAGCCGGAACCTGATCCATGCCCTCGTCGTGGGTGCTGACCTCCACCAAGACGACGCGGGCGTTCTTGGGCGCGTGTCGGATGTAGGGTGCGATGCTGTGGAAGTAGGCGCGCGTTTTGGCGCGGTTGACGATGAACTTAACCTCGCCTGCCGGGCTGACGTCGGAGCTGCCGGGGGCGTAGCCCACCCCTAACTGCTTGCGCGTCGGGTGCCAGGTCTGGCGTCCGTCCCCGAGCCGCAGGCGGACCGCGAGGCGGTGGCCGGACGACGCGGCCGCCGCCTGCGGCGCGGGGCTGTCAGCGCCGGTTTGGGCAAGGGCGGGGTGGGACGAAAGAAAGCCGCCGGCAGTTGCGGCGGCGCAGAAGGTCAGCAGGCATCGAGACAGGCGATGCATAAAACGGGGTTCCTTTCGTGCCTCTTGGGGGAGGCACACGCGCATCCAAGAGTTACCTTCCATTCTACCCGATGCCGGAACTAAAGAAGATAGAAAGTAAGAAGCGGACATGAAGAAAATCGAGGCGATCATCCGGCCCCTGCGGCTGGAAGCGGTCAAAAGCGCGCTGGCCGAGGCGGGCATCACCGGCATGACGGTCAGCGACGTGCGCGGCTCAGGCCGGGCGGGGGGCCAGCGCCCCGACCTGTTCCGGGGCGAGGCGTACATCATGCACCTGCCGCCCAAGATCAAACTGGAGCTGACCGTGCGCGACGAGGACGTGGACGAGGTGATCGAAATCCTCTTGGAGCAGGCCCGCACCGGCGAAGAGGGCGACGGCAAGATATTCGTCCTGCCCGCCGCCGAAGCCCGCCGCATCCGCACCGGCGAGGCCGGCGAAAGCGTCTTGTAGGTGTGCCAAGCCGCGCATCACGGACCGAGGGAACATTTTCTTGACACCCTGCTGGGCGTACAGTATACTGGAGTCATCAACGCCCAGGAGAACTCCCTTGCCTCGCACTCACGATCCCCTTACCCACTGGCTGTCACTTTCCTGGGATCGTCCTGAACGCTCCTACAATCCCGATCTGCGTGATTTTATTGCTGGGGTGCTGAGCTATCCCAAGAGCAGCGTGGTCACGGAAGACTCCGGGGCCAGCGGCTATCCCGACTTGAAACTGATCAACCCACAAGGCTTCGCCTGGGTCGTCGGCGATTTGAAGAAGGATGACGGGCTGCTGACGTCCCCGGACAAGCGGCAGACACTGTGGCGCGACAAGCGTAAGTATGTGGATGGGCTGACGCGGTTTGTGCTGTTCCTGACGGCCCATTATGTGTGGGTGACTCTGCCAGCGGGAGAGGCGGCGCCCGGCTTCGAGACGCCACTGGACCTCCGGCTGCATTCTCTGGAAGAACTTCAGTCGAAGCTTGCGTTTCTCAGCTATGCAGCCTCGTCCCATGCGCGGCAATGGCAGGAATTCATTGCCGGCGACTTTTCCTACAGCTACCTAATCCTGGAAGACGCCGACACGCTCCGGGCGCTTCGCAATGATCTTCGCGCTGGGTTCAGTGAACTGCGGATGTCCTCAAGCAAGGCGATCACTGCTCTCCGCAGCCAGTATGATGAGTACCTGCGCCGCCGGGACGACATCGAGCGCAACCTTGTCGGCAAGAAGGACGCGCAGCGGCGGGCGCGGGTGCGCGTTGATCTGGAATTCGAGTTCGTGCGACGCCTTTTCGGGGAGGCGTTGCCACAGTTCGAGGAGCAGTATGGGCGTGAAGCTGATTCGGACGCGCGCGTCCAGGAGGCGTTTATTGCCGACTCGGTCGCGGCCCTCATGGCGCGCGTTTTGTTCCTGCGCCTGGTGGAAGACCTAGGCCTGACCCAGAAGCGGCGACTCTCCAACGGCGGGCCGCATCACTGGGCCGATTTCATTGAATACCTGACGGGGGACGCCCGCGCGCTGGTGCGGATCGCCTCGGAAGATGTGGCGCGGCTCTACCGGGAGCCGTTCGCCCGGAGCGTTTTCGATTGGATTCAGTACGCCAATGGCGACCTGGATGAAGCGCTCCAGCGCTTCATCCTGCGGCTCAACGCTTACAACTTCGCCGGGCTGTCCGAGGAAATCCTGGGGGATATCTACCAGCAGTTTTTGCCGCCGCAGAAGCGCAAGCAGTTGGGCGAGTATTACACGCCCGTCTCAGTCGTGGAGTGGATTCTGGATCACACCGTCCGCCGCCACGGGCTTGGTCCGCTGCTGGACCCGAGCTGTGGCAGCGGTTCCTTCCTCGTGCGCTATGCCCACTGGCGTCTGACGGACGCCGCTGCGCGCCGCCTCGATCCAAGTGAGGTGCGGCGTGAGGTCGAGGACGAACTTTGGGGCTTTGATCTGAATCCGTTCGCGGCCTTCATCAGCTTGTTCCAGATTACCTGGGCCATGCTGCGCTTCCAGCCGCAGGGTGAGCCGCCCGCCGTCCACGTCTACAACATTAACAGCCTGCTCCAAGACACCGACATCGTCGCCTTCCTGGGCGAAGAGCATCTGGCGCCTGGCTCGAAGGCGCGGGACGAGCGCAAGTGGAAATATGTGCTGGGCAACCCGCCCTACATCCGCGCCGAGCGCGTCAAGTATGGTGAGGAGATGCGCGACCTGTGGGCGCATGTGTGGGGCCAGAACTCGGACACGGGCCTGATCTTCCTGTACCGGGCGCTGACCGAATGGCTGGAGCCGGGTGGCTTTCTGGGGATGGTCGTCAGCGGCGGCTATGCCAATTCGGAGGCGTCTGCGAAGGTATGGAACCTGCTCCATCCGGGCGGACAGGCGGCCCTGCGCCATGTCGTCTGGCTGGAGTTCGCCGGCAAGCTGTGGGAGCCGAACGTCATTCCGATGCTCCTGATCGTTGAGCGCCGGGAGGCTCTGCCGGACGATGAAATTCAACTGCATGTCCCGTCCGTGTGGCCCGGCGACGAGACGCCCAGTGTCGTGCGGTACGCGGACTTCTGTGACAAGCGCGTCAGCCCGAACGGGACCAACCCGGTGTCTCTCTGGGGGAACTACCTGCTCCCGCTGCTGAAGGCGGAGGACATCCCGATCCTGCGCCAAGTCTACCCGGACGGGCAGAAGTACGTCCGATTGGGCGCGGTCATGAACTGGACCTACGGCATCCAGCGCGGCGGCGTGGAACTGACCCCGGAGCCGGTTGGGGAGAGGCCGCTCCAAGTCATTGCCGGTCGTAGCCTCGCCGTCGCCTGGCCGGGTGAGCCGGCGGGGTGGGTGGACATGGCCGCCGTGGAGAAGCGGCCGTATGGCAAGCCAAGTCTCTGGCGCGGGCCGACTTATCCGACCAAGTTCTTGGCAGTCGCCAAGTTTGGTCTCGCCCCCTTCGCCTCCGTCGTAGAGGCGCAAAGCCCACTCGCCAGCCTTGACACGGCAACCGTCGCGGGGACTTACGATGTCGCGCCAGAGGCGGTCGCAGCCTACCTGAACAGCAAGTTAGTGCGCTTCTACTGGGCGATAAAGTTGAGGGCCGGCGTCTTGGAAGGGTCGTCACGCGCGACCGTGTATCCGAGAAGTTTGGATGCGCTCCCCTGGCCGAAAAATCTCTCCTCCGAGCAGGAGCAGGCGCTTGCCGACGGCTATGCCCGGCTGGCGGAACTGGCGGCGCGAGCCAAGAACAACCCGAACGAGTGGTTGCTGGCGGAGACCGAGCGGCGGATAACGGCAAGCCATGTCAAACTGTCCGACCCCCGTCTGGGGCTGGTCTTCGGGGGCACGACGGAGGTTCGGGTGGGGGAATTACAGGAGGAGGGGAAGGCGATCAAGTCTGGCCTGCTGACCTTTGCAGAGTTCGCCGATGCTGACGTGGCCGCGCTAATCTATCGCATTCTGACTCTGGCGAGCGAAGAGGACACGCTGCTGAAAGCCTCCGATGTGCAGAAAGTGGTCATCCCCGGCGACTACGCCTCTCTGATGCAGGAGTACCGCAGGCGATGGGCCGCGTTCGGGAGCGTCGAGCAAGATTTCCGGGACGCGATGGCCCAGGTGGACGGCGCGGTCTACACGGCCTTTGACATTAACGCGCCGGAGCAGGCTTACATCGCCGCCCGGTTGGACTCGTTCCCGCTCAACCGGCTTCAGCCGCGTTATCCCTGGCAGGCCGTCAAGCCGCGCCCGATCAAGGCGTACACCGAAGATCGGTTCGCGTAAGCAGTGGTCTGGCCTGTCGCAGTATCGGAATCTTTTATGGGGAACTTGAGGGACGGCGTGGAATAATCCCGGCGTGGCAGTTCAACTACGACCGGGGCAGACCCCCAACGGCGGCGGGGGTGGCATCATGGGCTTTTTTGCCAAGGCCGCGCAGCAGACTGACATTGCGATGGCGATGGCGCTGATCGGCATGGTGGCGATGCTGATCCTGCCGCTGCCCGAAGCGCTCCTCGATCTCGGTCTGGTCCTGAACCTGACGGGGGCCGTGCTGATCCTGCTCACCGCCCTGTACACCACCGAGCCGCTGCAATTCTCCGTATTCCCCGCCCTGCTCCTGGTCACGACGCTGTTTCGATTGGCCCTGGAAGTGTCGGCCATGAAGCTGATCATCGGCACAGGCAGCGCGGGGCACGTCATCGCGACGTTCGGGCAGGTCGTCATCGGCGGAAATTATGTTGTCGGCATCATCGTGTTCCTGCTGCTGGTCGTGGTGCAGTTCGTCGTCATCACCAGCGGCGCGGGCCGGGTTGCTGAGGTCGCTGCCCGGTTCACCCTCGACGCGATGCCGGGCAAGCAGATGGCGATTGACGCCGACCTGAACGCGGGCATCATCAACCAGGACCAGGCGCGCGAGCGGCGCAAGACGGTCGGGCAGGAGGCGGACTTCTTCGGCGCGATGGACGGCGCGAACAAGTTCGTGCGCGGCGACGCCATTGCGGCCATTGTCATCATTGTCCTGAACATCTTGGGCGGTTTCGCGATGGGTCTGAGCAAGGGTGAAGACATCCTGAAGGTCCTGCAAAACTACACGCTCCTGACCGTCGGCGAGGGCCTGGTCGCGCAGATCCCCGCCCTGCTGATCTCCACGGCGGCGGGCCTGATGGTGACGCGGGCCGCCTCGGACACGGCAATGGGCGGGGACATCGCGCGGCAGATCTTCGCCTCCCCGCGCCCCCTGTTCATCACGGCGGGCCTAGTCTGCCTGTTCGTTCCCTTTGGCTTTCCCCTGCCGCAGACCCTGCTGGTCGCCGGCACGCTGGGCGGGATCGGATACATCCTCACACGCAACCAGAAGCAGGTGCTGGCGACGGCGCAGGCGGCCACCGCCGCCACGGCGGCCCGGCCCGCGCCGCTCGCCACGCCCGAAAGCGTCCTGCCGCTGCTGCATGTGGACGTGCTGGAGCTGAACTTCGGCTACGGCCTGCTCCAGCTCGTAGACCAGACCGTCGGCGGCGACCTGCTGGACCGGATCACGGTCATCCGCCAGAAGACGGCCCTGGAACTGGGCCTGGTCATCCCCACCGTCCGCATCCGCGACGATCTGCACCTGAAGGCCAACGACTACGCCGTGAAGCTCAAAGGCGCAACGGTCGCGGCGGGGACGGTCCACCCGAACTCCATCATGCTGATTGACCCCGGCACGGTCATTGACCCGATCACCGACGGCATCCCCGCCAAAGAGCCGGCCTTCGGCGTCCCCGCCCAGTGGGTCAGCCGCTCCCACCGCGAGCGGGCGGAGATGGCCGGGTATACGGTTGTGGACCCGTCCTCGGTCATCACGACGCATCTGGCCGAGGTCATCAAGGGCCATGCGTCCGAGATCATCACGCGGCAGGACACGTCCGCCCTGATTGATCATGTCAAGCAGGCCAACAGCGCGGTGGTCGAGGAGCTGATTCCGAGCCTGATGACGGTCGGCGAGATTCAAAAGGTCTTGCAGCACCTGCTCCGGGAGCGCATCTCGATCCGCGACCTCGTGACCATTTTAGAAACGCTGGCGGACCACGCCGGGCGGACCAAAGACGTGGACATGCTGGGAGAGTGGGTGCGGGCGACGTTGGCGCGCTCCATCTGCCGGCAGTATGTGGACGAGGCGAGCGGCGCCCTGCAAACGCTGACGCTGGACCCCAACTTGGAGCAGCAGCTTCTCGAATCGATCACGCCGGGAATGCCGAACATGGCACTGGAGCCGTCCCAGGCGCGTCAGTTCGTCCAAAACCTGGGCCAGCAGATGGAGCGCATGATTGCGCTGGGCTACCAGCAGCCGGTCCTCCTGTGCATGTCCGCCCTGCGCCTGCCGCTGCGGCGCTTGACCGAACGGTCGCTGCCCAACCTCGTCATTCTTTCCTACAACGAGATCGTTCCCAACACCGAAGTCCGCGCTGTCGGCGCCGTCAACGCCTAGAAATTCTACCATGAGCAATGTTACCCTGATGCCCTCCGCCGGTCTGTACGAGAAGACCGGCAAGTTCAACCTGCGGACCAAGACCTACACGGGCAAGACCGTCACGGACTGCCTGCTGCAAGCCAAGTCGGAACTGGGGGCAGACGCGATCATCGTCAGCCGGAAAACCTACAAGAAGGGCGCGCTGTTCGGCCGCTGGGGCGGCAAGGATGTCGTCGAAATGACTTTCGGGACCTACCTGCCGCCGAGCCATCCCATGGCCGGTCCGTCCGCCGCTGCGGGGGGAGGGCGCTACGGCGGTGCCGAGGCGGGCGACGGCGGCACATCGCGAATCCAGGAACTGGAAGCGCAGATCGCCAGCCTTAGAGAGAATGTCCAGAGCCTGAGCGAGAAGCCGAGGGCGAGAAAGCCCGAAGCGCCGTTCGTTCCCGCCTCTCTACAGGCCGATCCCGGCCTGTCCGGGCAGGAGTCTGTCGCCCGATTGGTAGCCCAGCCCGTGCCGCCCGCCGCCCCGCGCCGTTCGCGCCGCAAAGAGGCCCCGACCGAAGCTCCCGCGACCGAGGCGGGCTACCCGGCCCTGCTGCAGCAGCTTCTCGACGCCGACATCGCCGCCCCGCTGGCGCGGCAGCTCATCAGCGAGGTCCCCGTCGGCCTAGGGGCCGCCGATGCCGCGACGTTCCTGCGGACGCTGCTTTCGCAGCGCCTGCGCCTCGCCCACGGCATAGACGCCCTGCCCGCCCAGGGCAAGATGCGCCTGCTGGCTTTTATTGGAACGACCGGCGTAGGGAAGACGACCACCATCGCCAAGCTGACCGCCCGCTACGCCCTCCTGGAGCGCCGGCAGGTCGGCGTCATCACCCTGGACACGCACCGCATCGGGGCCGCCGAGCAGCTCCAGAAGTACGGCGAAATCCTGCGCGTGCCCGTGAAGATCGCCCACGACAAGCTGGAATTGATCGGGCAGCTCCACGACTTCGCCGCTGAGGGCAAGGAGATCGTCCTGCTGGACACGGCGGGCCGCTCACCGAACGAGATGATCCCCCTGGGCGAGACGGCCAATCTGTTCGAGGGGGTAGGATCCGTGCAGAAGTACCTCACCCTCCCCGCCGTGCTGGGTGCGCGGGAAATGGACAACGTCGTCACCAAGTTCCAGTCCATCTTCACCCCGGACGCCGTGATTTTGACGAAGCTGGACGAAGCCTCTGACCACACCTGTTTCGGGCGCCTGCTGACCCTGCAAGCCAAGTACGGCCTGCCGCTGGCCTTCGTCACGACCGGCCAGAAGGTCCCCGACGACATCGTCCTGCCCGACGCCCACGCCATCGCCTCCCGCATCCTCTCCGCCCCGCTGCTTTAGTGCGTCAAAATGTTGCAAAAGCAAGGTGTTAGTATACTTGACTAAGCAGGTCTCTGTAGACGTTGAAAAAGCCGCTTTAAGCGGCTTTTTTCTTGCGGGTCGGCTTCTGCTCGTGCGCCTCCTGCCGGTCGGCCTCACGGCGGTCAATCTCGGGCTTTGGCATAGGAAGTATCTGACGTAGGCCCGTCTTGAACGTCTCGTATTCAGAGGGTTCAGCGGGCTGTTTGGATGCCTGGGGCATCTGGCGTATGTCTTCCAGGTCGCCATTGTACCGCAAAACGGCCTTGACGGATACCCATCAAGGCCGTTCGCGCGGCAGTCTAGTTCAAGATCGCCTGAAGCTGTTTAAGTCTGCCTGGCAAGATCTGCTTCCTGCCGGTCTCCCACTCGCTGACGCGACCGGGATTGATATCCAGAATGGCCGCGAGTTGATGCTGATGCAGGCCGCGTCTCCGACGCGCTTCACGCAACCATCGGCTGTTGCTGTCGTAATACTCACCGTAGCAGTTGGAAGTCAAAGTTTGCCCTCATGTCCGGAAATGGGGGGTTGCGTCAGGACGCTACTTCTAACGCACTGCCTCCCCACGGCGCCTAGCGTCGTTCGGACTAGGGTATGGTCAATCCAATCCTTACAACCATTTCTAATTGTCCTCCTCCGGATTTAGACCGACAGAAGAGGGGGCTTGACACCTGATTCCGCTCTATGCTATGATAGAGATTCCAGTGGAGTGTCGAGTCCTCCCCGTTCACCGCTCGCGACAAAGCAATTAAATCCGCGAGCGGCCTTTGACTTACCGCGCTTCAACACGTTGGGTCAAAGTCTTTATAAATGGTCCTGCGCTTTGGTTTACTAGCACCAACGCCAGGGCCATTAACTTTTCGTCTTCGTCCTTTCTTATCCCTAAGTGAAACATCATATTACCCGGCTTATCCTGATAAATCAATAGTCTTATCTGGTTTTATCTGGATAATTTTGCCGATATGTGGTATATTCTTATCAAGATCTGAAAAATAGGAGATCATCACATGGAGCCAAGGACAGATACGACGCACAAGATCAAGCACCGCAGCCCCTCATACCCTTCTATTGATCTAGGGACGGCAGTGCAGAATGCTGCTGTTTTGTATGGGAAGCCAGGCGAAGGCATCAAGAAAAACGCTACTCATACTGACATAGCAATGTCAACAATGGGCTATTTGCCTAAAAGCAGTAAAGGAATGCGGGCGTTAGCTGCCATGATAAGCTATGGCTTGCTTGCAGAAGAGGGCGCGGGCGTACAGCGCACGGTACGACTAACGCCAGCGGCGCTCAAACTCCAATACTACACCCCGGAAGATACTGAACGCATTCCCATCTTACAAGAAATGGCGGTACGGCCTAAAATTTTCAAGGAGATCATTGACCACTATACTGGGCAACTGCCTAATGATGCAACCATTGAGAAATACTTAATGGTGACGAAAGAATTCAACCCTGAAGCCGTTCGGCCCCTCGTCAAGGCTTTTCGCCTGACATACCAGTTCGCCAATCTTGGTGGCTCGGGTATACTATCAATGGATGAAGACGATGAGGAGACGGGTCAAGAGACTCTTGAATTTCCTTATGAAGCAGACGCATCCACTGGAGCAGAACAGCAGCGGCAGCCACAACCGCTGAAGTCACCTGCGTATAAGGAAACCCGAGATGTCAAAATGAACAACCAAGAAGATATGCGAACACTGACTTTTCCGTTACCACGGGGTCGCATTGCTTTTCTTGAAGTTCCTGCTCATTCGTCTACTGACGACTTTAACTTCATGCTAAAGTCTTTGGAGTTGGTCAAAGATGCGTGGGGAGGTCAGCCTGATCTGCGCGACTCTGCGCGCACAGCACCTAAAATCCGTTTTGGTCAAGCTATGTGGCACGGTCAAGAGACCGACTCGCAGGTGACCGTGGTGGGATATTGGGGGGAACTTGACGGACGGCACTACGTCGAGATTGAGGGATCAAAAACAGGCGTACCGTTTGATGAGATCGAGTATGATGATGTATAAGTGTTTTAGGGCAGATGAGTCCGCCCCAACTCTTTCAATCCCGCTCGACTCTGACGGGGTAATACTTCATCATACGCTTCATACGATGTCATTAACTCTGCGTACGTCAGTCGCTTCCCACTCACCGGACCAAGAGCCAACAGGAACCGGCCCCGGTCATTCTCGCCCCAGACTCATTGCTTCCATACTTCTATAAAGGCCGAGTCCTTATCGGCAGGGGGGCAGAAGTCGTGAGATGCTGGTAGCCTTCCGTAAATCGGCCCATCTCGGCAGCGACGACACCAAGACGGCAGTTGACGAGCAACTGAAGAACTATTCCGTCGAGCGAAATGCCAAAGCGGAGCAGGACAAGGAAGACATACAGAAGAAAAAAACGACCCCGAAGAAGTAGCGCCAACAAGCCCGGCCTCTTAATGAGAGGCCGGGCTTTTCCGTGTCTGACTTTGCCGCCATTCTCGGTTCAGCTTTCCTCGGCCCGCACGACGATTCGGTTCCCCTGGACAGTCACGACTTGGACGGGGGTTCCGGGGGGCACGAACTCGCCGTCGGAAACGACGGGGAGGCGGACGCCGTCGAACTCCGCCGTGCCGGACGGGCGCAGCAGGGTCACCGCGACACCGCGCTGGCCCAGGAAGCCGGTGTAGTCGTCGCTGGACACATAGCCGGTCTGGGCGGTCTGGCGCATCGGCTGGCCGAGGCGCTTCCAGACGCCGGACCGGGGCAGGTACAGGAAGAAGGCGACGAGCAGGGCGACGGTGACGCACAGGGCGGTGGCGGCGGGGTAGAGCGCGCCCGCCTGGGAGCCGCCCAGGGCGTAGAACAGGCCGAGGAAGATCAGGGCCAGGCCGGTGAGGGCGGGCCAGCCGTGGCCGGGCAGGACGTGGGTCTCCAGCAGCAGCAGGGCGCAGCCGCCGAGGAACAGGAGGACGCCGACCCAGGTGGCCGCGCCGACGGTAATGTAGGCGGCGAAGATGAGCGCGACGAGGACGCCGCCCGCGACGCCCGCCAGCCCCCAGGTGTGCAGGGTCAGCACCTCGGCCAGCACAAGGGCCAGACCCAGCGCGAGCAGCAGGATCGTCGCCCAGGGCTGGGTGATCCACAGGGCGGCGGCCTGCCACGGGGAGAGTTCCACCGTCGAAAGCTGCGCCCCGGCCAATCCCGGCCCCATCTTGGCGAGTATGTCGGAGGGGTAGGTGGCGACCAAGTCGGCGTAGCCCGCCCCCTGCGCCTGCCCGGTCGTCAGGGTCAGGCTGTCGCCGGCTTTGACGCCCAGCGAGGGCAGGTCGGAGTCGGCGGACACGAAGGCGGCGGCAATGGCGGGGTTCCGGTGGTTGGCATCCGCCGCCGCCCGGAACTCGGACTTGGAGCCGGTGGGGGCATTCCCTAGCACGCCGCCGGGGGACAGGGCGAGGGTCTTGCAGGCGACGGCGATCAGGCTGCCCGGCCCCAGCGCGTGGTCATGCACGAAGGCGGCGATGGGGAAGGCCGAGGCATGGTCCAGGATCGCCTGCTTGATGTCCCCGGCGGCGGCGGGCGAGCCGCCGGTCGTGTCCAGGTCCAGGATGACGCCCGCCGCGCCCTGCCGGTAGGCTGTGTCAAGCTGCCCGCGCACGAACGTCGCCGTGCCCGGCCAGACGGTGCCGTGGATGGCGATGACGACCACGTGGGGCGGGTCGGCGGCAACGGGCCAGGCCATCGCGAGCAGACACAGCAACACTCCCCAAGTAGCGAAACGGTTTTTCAATGCGTCAGTCATTTTGCCTGCGCTCGAACGCTGCACGTCTTTCAAACCATTCTTGGAAACTCGCCGTTCGTGCTGCGCCAGGATACCAGGAGGCTAGGTGCCAGCACTCCCACTCGCCGTCTAGGGTCACGACTTCGGGGCAGAGGAACAGAATGCAGGCATCGCCCCAATCACTAATTTCAAGGCAGTGCTTTATGTACGCGCCCCGATAGCCTACTGAAGAGCCACGATCTCTGGCGGCTAAGTGTTCTTCGGGCGTCTCCTCATCGTCTGCCGGATTCCTCCAAAGATCAATGATTTCCTGATGCCGCACCCACAGCCATTCGATCTTGTCCGTTGACCAGAGCTTACCGGGACTTGTGACGCCCATGTGCCCCCAGCCGTTGCTTGCCTTCAAGAACGCGCGGTAAGACGCGGGCAACTTTAACCCGTGCGTCCTGATTGTGCGCCTTAAAGAGATGATGCTAAGGTTACAGGGAATGCCGAAGCTGCGAATGGTTCCATTGGGAGCGCCTTTCGGCCTAAGATGAGACCTATTCGCACCTCTCGCCTTACGAAGATGTGTCTTCCGCAGAAACTCCGCGCCAAGCCGCGCTTCGGCAGCCGCAATCTGTTCCTCCGATGCGCCGGGGTAACCCAGGTAGCCGCGCATGTGATATTCTTCTGGGATCTGATAAATATCGTACTCGGCGAATGCGGCGGCATCGTTTTCCAGAAGCAGATCACTGAGGTCACGCAGGAATGTGGGCCAGTCGAATGGTTCCATATCAACCGTTCGTTTCATGCAGCGTCGCATAGATCGGGTTGGGGAACGGGGCGTCGTAGGGCGCGTCGCCGTCCAGGCCGAGCGCATAGTAGAGAGTCGAGAACTGCCCGTTCTTGTAAATGCAGTGCTGTACGATGTGGCCGACGAAGAGGCGCACGGTCATGGGGCTTTCGTTGAACTGGGAGCGCGGCGCGTCCAACTCTTCCGGCGTCAGGCGGGCCAGCAAATCCTCCCAGCGGTCCATTTCGGAGTCCAGCGCGTCGCACAGCGCGGCTTGGCTCTCGGGCGGGTCGGGCACCAGGGCGTGCTGCCCGGCGTCCGCCTCCTCGATGTGCTGACGGTCGCAGATCATCCACTGCCAGGCATGGACGGCGAGAATGCGGGGCGTCGGGGCGGGCGGCGCGGGTGTCCAGTCCCAGTTGTCTGGGGGAATTTCCCGCAGGCGCGCGGCCATGTCCCGGACATGCATACGCAGAAGCCACGCCAGCGTCTTGATTTCGGGTGTCATCTCGGCTACTCCCTTCCTTCTTCGGCGTACAGCGCGTTCCCCTCGTCGTGCCGCAGGTGGCGGCCCAGTCCGGCGTGGGCGCGGCTCGCTAGGGCGTGAGTCCAGAGGATCACGCCCGCGCTGATCTGGGAAAGCATGGCGCCCCATTGCAGCCGCAGGCGCGTCGCCAGGTTCAGCCGCCGCTCGGCGCGGTACGCTTCCACCTGCGGCGCGAACTCGCGCCAGAGGTCCAGGACCGGCTCGCGGGGCGGCAGCCGGTGCAGCCGCGAGAGAGTCCGCTCCAGCCCGATCAGCTCCGCCGCCGCCGCCGGCTCGCGGGCCAGGAACGCCTGCATGGCGTCCCGCGCCGCCGGGTCCAGCGCGTCTTCCAGATAATCCGAGTATTGTGCCCGCGCTTCGTCGCGTGTCACGATGGTTCACCCCCTTCCCCTTGTTCCCTTGTTTGTACCCTGTCCAGTTCCGGGCTGACCAGAGCCAGGTACGGCTGAAATCTGCCTTTGAACGCCAGCCGCGCCCGGTGCAGCTTGGACTTGACGTTGACCAGGCTCAGTTCCGTGATCTCGACGACCTCTTCATAAGACAGCCCTTGCAGGTCGCGCAGCGTGATCAGCAGACGCTGTTCAGGCGTCAGTTCCGCCAAAACTCGGTCCACGATCCGCTGCAATTCGCGCACTTCGACGATGCGGGCGACGTCTGCCGTCATGTCGGCGGGTTCCGGGATGTAGCCGGGCGCATCCGGCTCCTCGTCGAGCGACCCTTCCTCGATCCCCGCCCGCAGCTTGGCGTCCCGAAGATGGTTCAAGCAGACATTGCGCGCGATGGTCAGCAGCCAGGTCCGAAACTTCGCGTCCCCTTTGAACGACGACAGGGCGCGCAGGGCGCGCAGGAAGACCTCCTGGGTCAGATCATAGGCGTCTTCGCCGTTGACCATCCGGTAGACCAGGTTGAAGACCGGCGTCTGGTACTTGCGGAACAGAATCTCGAAAACCGCCGGGTCCGCCGTCGCCCGGAACTGGCGCACCAGGGCGACGTCGGGGTCCAGGCGGGGCAGGCTTGTGAGTGCGTGGGTCCAGCTTGGGCGGCGGTCAGTCGGCGTCATCGGGCGGCAATTCTTTCCCTAGTATAGTAAGACACGGCACGGCGGGAAAAGTTGCACGACGCCGTTTTACGGTCTGCGGAGCGAGTTCGGGTATAATAAAGGCCAATGGCGATGAATACCGAAACTAAGGTCCGGCGAAATACGCAGGGCAACACCCTGGCCCTGACGATGGCCGATGAAAACGTCGTGACGCGGCGGGCCAAGGCCAACCGGGCGCGTGTCTTAACGCTCGACCCGGACATGGCGGCGGCCCGCGCAGGCGTTCATGTCGGCGATGTGGTCACGCATGTCAACGGCCAGCCGATCCTGGACATCGTGGACTTCGCCTTCCTATCGGCGGGCGAGCGCGTCACGCTGGACGTGGAGCGCGAAGATGCCGGCCCGCTCCACTTCGAGATCGCCAAAGAATACGATGAGGACCTGGGCATCGAGTTCGGCGACGACTTGTTTGACCGCGTCCACATCTGCAAGAACAAGTGTGTCTTCTGCTTCCTGTACCAGCAGCCGAAGGGCCTGCGGCCTTCGCTGTATATCAAGGACGACGACTACCGGCTCTCATTCCTGCACGGCAACTACCTGACCCTGACCAACATGGGCGAGGATGAGTTCCAGCGAGTGATTGATCAGAAGCTCTCGCCGCTGTTCGTCTCCGTCCACGCCACCGACCCCGAAGTACGCGGGCGGATGCTGGGGCGCAAGGGGCCGGAGCCGATCCTGCCCCGGCTCCAGATGCTGGCGGATGCTAAAATTCAGGTCCACGGGCAGATCGTCCTTTGCCCCGGCTACAACGACAGCCCGGTCCTGGAACAGACGGTGCGCGACCTGGCCGCGCTGCACCCCGAAGCGCGCGGCACCTATGGCGGCGTCCTGTCCGTCGCCGTTGTCCCGGTCGGCCTGACGCAGTTCCGGGACCGACTGGCCGCCCTGAAGACCTGTACCCCGGACTTCGCCCGCGCCCTGGTGGAAGAAGCCGAAGGCTGGCGGCGCGGGTTCCGCAAGCAGTTAGAAACGAACTTCGTCTTCCTCAGTGACGAGCTTTACCTCAGCGCGGGCATCATAGTCCCGCCCGCCCGGCGGTACGAGGGTTTCCCGCAGCTTGAGGACGGCGTCGGCCTGGTGCGCCTCTTCCAGGACGACGTCCAGAAGGTCGCCCGCCGCCTGCCGCCGCGGCTCTCCTCGCCCCGCTCCGCCACCCTCGTCACGGGCGAACTGGCTGCGCCGTTCGTCGGCGCCCTGGCCGACACCTTCAACCGGGTCGAGAACCTAAACGTCAACGTCTGCGCCGTCCACAACACCTTTTTCGAGGGCAACATCAGCGTCGCGGGCCTGCTCACCGGCCACGACATCGCTGAGGCCTTGAACAAAATGGGCAGCGCCGTGGGCCAGCGAGTCGTCCTGCCCTCCATCATGCTGCGCGACCCCGACCGCGACGTGTTCCTAGATGACATGACCCTGCCGGAGTTCGAGCAGGCCGTGGGCCGCGAGGTCTGCGTCGTCGAGCGAATGCCCTCGGCGGCGGCAAAGGCGATCTTGAACTAGATTGCCTCAGTCCCCCGCCCTGAACCCCTGGGCTTTAGAAGTGCAAGCCCCCGCCTGCGCGGGCGCAAGAGAGGAGGGCGCGATAAATCCCGCCCCTACCTCATTATCCCATGCCCGCGCAGGCGGGGAGTTGCACTTCTAAAGCCCAGGGGTTCAGCCCTGGGTAAGTGCCTTATCCTTCAATCCGCCACCTTCTCCACCCGCACATCCACTTGCAAGGCCGTCTCCGAGGGGAGGGGGCTGCCAACGGCGGCCCGCACGATGCCTTTGGTCGGCGGCACGTCGGCGTAGTCACGGCCCACGGCGACCTTGATATGGCGGTCGGCGACGAGGATATTGTTGGTTGGGTCGAAGCCCTTCCATGCCTGGGCATGGGGCAGGTACAGCTCGACCCAGGCATGGGTCGCGCCCGCACCGTTGGTGCCGTCATCCTCGCCCGCGTAGATGTAGCCGCTGACGTAGCGGGCAGGGACGCCCCGTGAGCGGGCGGCGGCCAGCATGAGGTGCGCGTAGTCCTGGCAGACCCCGCGCCGCCCGGCGATGAAGTCAGCGAGTGGTGTGGTGATGTCCGTGGAACCGGGGACGTACTCGAACTGTGTGTGAATCGCGTCCGAGAGCGCCTGCGCGTAGGCAAGAACGCCAGGCTCCGGCTCCGGGCCGCTCCAGGCGCCATAGAGAGGGACCAGAGGGGTGGGGGCCAGGAACTCGGCGAACTGTTCGTGCAGGGCGCGGTCGGACAGCATCGGCCAGTCCGAGGCCAGCAGATTCAGGTCCTCGAACGGGTTGTCGCGCAAGGTTTCCACGACCGATTCGGCCTTGATTGCAAGGAACTGATGCGGGTCGCCGCGCAGGACGAAGTGGTTGACCAGGCCCATCTGCTGAAGCTGGTCGTAGCCGAAAACGGGTACGGTCGGATCGGTCATGATCGTGTACTCGCGGCAGACCTGCTCGCCAGGCACCGTGAGTGGGCGTAGGCGAGCTTCCATGAAGCACTCGCCGAGGAGCGGGGCGTCGTACTCGTAGCGCGTCGTGTGGGCGATATGATATTTCAAGCCATTACTCTTTCACCGGGGCACTTCCAAACCGTCCAGGATGTTCTCGATGACCCGGTCGGCGCTGACGCCCTCGATCTCGGCTTCGGGCCGCAGCAGCAGGCGGTGGCGCAGGGTGGCGGGGGCGATGGCTTTCACATCGTCCGGGATCAGGAAGTCGCGGCCCCGCATGGCGGCCAGCGCCTTGCCGACGCCGAGTAGGGCGATGGAGGCGCGCGGGCTGGCCCCCAGCACGAGCTGCCGGTGGTCGCGCGTGGCCGCTACCAGGCGCGTGATGTATTGGAACATCGTTTCCTCGACCCGAACCCCCTTAATCAGCGCGCGGCAGCGCTGGATCGTCGCGGCATCAGCCACGGGCTGGATGCCGGCGGAATGGAGGTCGTTGGCGTCGAAACCCTCATGGTAGCGGCGCAGAACGGTCTGCTCCGCTTCGAGCGGTGGGTAGGCGACCAGGATTTTCAGCAGGAACCGGTCCAGTTGGGCTTCCGGCAGCGGGTAGGTCCCCTCGAACTCGATGGGGTTCTGGGTCGCGAAGACCATAAACACGGCCGGCAGGTCGTGCGTCTCGCCGTCCACCGTCACTCGATGCTCCTGCATCGCTTCCAGCAGGGCCGCCTGCGTCTTGGGCGGCGTCCGGTTGATCTCGTCGGCCAGCAGCAGGCCGGTAAACAACGGGCCGGGCTTGAAGACGAACTCCATCGCCTGCTGGTCGAAGATGCGCGTGCCCGTGATGTCCGAGGGCATCAGGTCCGGCGTGAACTGGATGCGCTTGAACTCGCCCGAAACGGCGGCGGCCAGCGCGCGGACGAGGAGTGTTTTTGCCGTCCCCGGCACCCCTTCGAGCAGGATGTGGCCGTCGGCGAACAGCCCGGCCAGGGCGTTCTCAATGGTTTCGTCCTGGCCGACAATGGCCTTGTGGATTTCCCCCGTGATGGCCTGCGCCACACGCTGCACCTCGCCGCCCGTCGCCTGGTAAGAGGGTGTCGAGGCGGTCTCAACGGGGGGCGGGGTGAAGAAGTTCACCGAGGGCGTCCCCACGAGGGGGCCTGAGGACCCACCCCGGCTCGTTCCTCGCCACCCCTCCCCAGAGGGGAGGGGAAAGAGTCTGCGGTCGCTTGTGGGGGAGCGGGTTCTTGCGCGGCTCCGTTGATCTCGTCAGGCAATGCCGATTTCCTTTCTGATGCTTTCCATCTGCCGGGTCAGGTCCAGCAGTTCGGCTTCGGTCACTTTCCCCGCGTCCAGCCGCAGCTCGCAGGTCGCCAGCAGGCGGCGGAATCGCTCCTTGTCCACCTGCCCGCGCCGGGCGGCGACATCAGCCAGCCGTTCCAGGTTTACGTCCGGCGGCAGGGCCAGCCGCCCGCACACATCCCGCAGGAACTGGCGGTACAGCGTTTCCAGGGCGGTCCCCGAGGCTTCCGCCCGGCGATACAGGCTTGCCAGTGAGGCGACATAATCGGCGGATGACCGGGCGCGGTCCCGCGTCGAGGGCACGGGCGGGCCAAACCGTCCTCCCAGCAGAACCATCAAGCATAGTGCAGCCAGGAACACCTGGGTCAAGGCCAGTTGCAGCGGCTGGCCCAATGCCTTCCAGATCGAGCCGCCCGGATCGCCCGCCACGTCGCCGTGGTGGTACTCATCGAACAGGACGGGGCCTCCCGGATGGCCGTAATGCGCCAGCAGATCGGCCAGAAAGACGGCGTTTTCGGATTTCACCAGATTCTCGTTCGAAAATAATCCCCCATCGGCAACGGCGATCAGCCGGCCTCGGCCCACGGGGATTTCCAGGGTGAGCGGCCCCGCACCGTCGCCGAAAAGCGCCAGGCCGTCCGGCCGCGCCCGGCTGATGCGTACATCGGCGGTGCTGTGCAGGCTGACCATGCCCTGTGTGTCCGCCGTGGGCTGCAAGGGGGCGAACTCGGTCCGGCCAGTGGTCGGCGAGGCCGCCTCGACGACCAGATCCAGTGCGTCTCCAAAGCTGCCTTCGTCCTCCGAAGAAGGCTTTGAACCGCTTTGGCCGCTAGGGAGCCGCGATGTCAGAAGTACCGCCGTATGCCCCTGGCCCGATGCCAGCCAGCGGCGCAGCGCGGCGGCATCACGGGCGGCCAGCAGCGTCCGGTCACCGCTGTTTCCCCTGCCACCGGTGATGGTCGCCACCGGACTCTGAATCTGCGGATCAATCACCAGCAGGACGCCCGGCTCGGCGGGCGACAGATGCGACCAGCTTTGACGCCAGACGGCCGGCCGGTAGCCGACGCGGGCGGTCCACTCGAACACGCCCTTGCTGCCTGAAGCGCGGTCGTTCGTAACCGAAGGGTCTCGCCCGGCTTCGGCGCCGACGGTGCGCCGGGGATTCACGCCGCGCCCGCCCAGCAGCAGGCCGCCCGTGACGAACAGCGCGACGAGGAACAGGACCGCAATGAGGTCTCGGCTGCGGTGCATTAACCGTTCGCCCCCTGAGCCGAGGATGAGGCTGCTGCCTGGGGAGCGGCCAGCAGGGCTTGATACTGCGCCAGGGCGCGGGCGTAGTGCGAGGCGTCGGCCAGCCCGAACCCGTACCAGACCTGGTCGAACTCGCGCGTCAGCGGCGTCAGGGCTGAGTAGATGTCACCCCGGCCCGCCGCGCGCAGGGCGCGCAGGTACTCCCAGTTGGTCTTGGACCGATCAAAACGCAGGACGCCCCCTGTGTCGAGCGCAACCAGGGCCGCCAGGTAGACCAGGCGGAAGGCGCGGCGGTAGTCCCCGGCCTTCGCCTGCTGCTCGGCCAGGCCGAGCAGGCTGTCGTTGTCCCGCGCTTCCACTAGGGTGGCCTCTTCTTCATCAAGCGCGAGCGGTTTGGACCGGGCGGAGCGCCGCCCGATGGCCTGCACGATGATGGCGACGAGGACGGCGAACGCGCCCGCCGCGATGACGATTAGGATTCCTTCGATGACCTTGGGGTTGATGCTCGGCCCATTAAAGTTGGGTGAGGCCGATGAGTGTGGCCAGTGGATGCGGGCTATCCAGGCCGCAAGACGCTCGGCCAGAGAGGGCGGCGGCGGCAGATCGGAGCCGAATTCGGCCCGCGCCAGGACGGCGCGGGCGGCTCGCTTCGCGGCGGCGGGATCGGAAGATGCGGCGGAATGCAGCAGCGCCGCGCGCAAAGTTGCGATCTGTGTGCCCACCGCCCCCAGGGCGTCCGCCTTCGCATCCGCGTTTTTCACGGCTTCGGCCGCTTGAATGGCGGCGACCAGACGTGACGTGTCCACCGGAGCGGGCGCGCTGCCGGGCGGCTCAATGCTGTGGATCGGCCCCAGCATCCGCTGCGCCAGCAGGGACGGCGCTTCCCCCGGAGGCACTTCCTCCGCGCTGATCGCCTGCGCCTGACTGACCAGTGCCGCCTGCACCTGGGCCAGCGCATGGTCGTATTCCTGGGGCGTGGCCGCCGTCACCCTCAAGGCCAGGCCGCTGAGGAGAAGGATGAGCGCCGGTCGCAAAAAACGGGTCAACGCGGCGGTCCTCCATACCCAGGCCCAGCATTCCCAGGGGGGCGCGCGGGCGGCGCCCCCGGACGGAACGGCCCGTACACGGGCGCGGGCGGCAGGAAGGGGCCGAGGGCGGTCAGCGACGGGTAACGCAGCCCTTCCGCCAGCAATTCGATGTCGAAGCCTTCTTTGCGGATTCGCAGATCGTAATACAAAACGGTCGCCACGCAGACCAGAAAGGGGATCAAAACGAGGTGGGCTAGGCCTTGACTAATCAGCGTCACGGCCTGCTGCTCCGCCGACTGCCCGACACCGGATGCCCCTCCGTACAGGCTCTGCGCGCCGGGCGCGAGGTGCAGGACATTATCCACCAGGTAGGCGAGGGGAAACGTCACGCCCAGGCTGATGACCCAGGAGATCAGCGCCAGCAGGAACAGGCAGTTGAAGACCCGCCCGCCGTGCCCGCCGACCAGCCCGCGTGACCGGCCCAGCGCCTTGCCCGGTCCTTTCCCTTCGACCGCAAAGGCATGGAGCGTGAAGAAAAACAGCACGGCGGGTACGAGCCAGAACACGCCGCAAAAACATAGGCCCAGGGCCAGCGCCGTCCCCACCAGCAGGAGAGCCAGCAGCAGCCCCGGCAGGCGGCGCAGCCAGGCACGGTAGACGGTCCAGACGGTCATTTCCTGCCCCAGATACCGCCCCGCACTGGCGGCGGCCAGGGGCGCGACAGCCAGCAAGAGTAACGGAAAGAACAGCATCAACTTACTCAGCCCCACCACCAGCCAGATCCAAAAGCCGTCTGAGTTCGCCGTGATGCCGAACAGGTCGAAGATCGCTGAAAAGAGGGACGGACCGGCAAACGCCAGCCCGATGTCGAGCGGGACGACCGTGATGGCCGCGACCAGCAGCAGAAACACGAAGTTCCGCTTGTACAGGTCGAACCCCTCATCAAAGATGTCCCCCAGCCCCAGGGGGCGGAGCCGCTGCCCGTTCATGCCCGGCCCTAGCCCTTTTTCGCGACTTTGACCAGCGATGGGCGGATGACCCGGTCGTGCAGCGTGTAGCCCTTACGCAGCTCGGCCGTCACCGTTTCGTCCGGCTCCTCGCTCTCCTCGTCCAGCATGACCGCTTCATGCACCTCGGCGTTGAACGGCTCACTGACGGCGGGGATGGGCTGGACGCCCTGCTTGCCCAGGGTGTCGTTGAACTTCCGAAGGATGGCGCTGACCCCGCCAATAAGCTGTTCGTAGCTCTCGGTCTTGCGGGCGGCATCGAGCGCGAGGTCGAAGTCGTCGAGGACGGGCAGCAGCTCTTTGATGAGCCGCTCGTTGGCATCCCGGATGATCCGCAGGCGCTCCTCCTCGCCGCGCCGGCGGAAGTTCTGCAAGTCCGCCATCGCGCGCAGGTAGTTGTCATTGGCCTGCTTCGCCTTGTCCTTCAGCTCCTCGATCTCTTTCGAGCTGACCGCCGGCCCGGCGGCCTCCAGCGTCACGGGCGCTGTGCCGTTCGCAGGCGGCGCGGTCGGTGCCGGGGCCGGCTCGGCATCAATGGGGGCGTCCAGATCAATTGGCTTGCGTTCGCGCAGATCGTCATAATCGTCGGCCATGGTGTCGCTGACGCCGGGGATGGCGTTGGCGGCCTCGAAAGAATTGTCTCGCGTGGGATCGTCTTGTTCAGCCATGAGAATAAAAAAGTGCTCCTTAGTGAGAAATAAAGGGGAAACGGCTGCCGCCCCTTTCGCCGGGCGTTCTCCGCATTCCTGCATTATTATACCTGACGGGAGGAGTTCTTAACTCGCAGGCTGTGATTCGGAGGAGAAGACTTGACAACTGACCCTTGGCTTGGATATACTTGCCGATAACAAGGGACAAAGGATGGTCAGGCCATGTCTCAGCGAATCAAATACAGCAAGGAGTTACTGGAGGAAGCCGCAGCGAATAGCCAAAGTATCGCGGGAGTTCTGCGCTCCCTCAATCTGAAACAAGCCGGCGGCATCCAGACCCACATTGCTCGCAGACTGAGGGACTACGAGGTCAATATTCAGCACTTCACCGGCTGCGGCCACAACAAAGGCAAAACAAGTCCGGCGAAGAAGTCTGCCGAAGAGATTCTGGTCATGTCGCCGCCAGGGCCGTATCGGCCCAAACGTTTTCTACTACAGCACGCGCTCTTGGAATGTGGCGTGGAGGAAGTTTGTCGAGTCTGCGGTATCGGGACTGAGTGGAACGGCATCAAACTCGTGCTGCACATAGACCACGTTGATGGGAACTGGCTGAACAATCAGACTCAGACCTTTGGAACCAAAAACAAGCCTTCCTACTCCAATTGGTAGAGAGAATGCGTTTAGGCCGCATACAGTGTCGGTTCGAATCCGATGGAAGGCATTTGACTTTTTGCGGTTTCGCGTCAAAACTGTTGACAAACCGGCCCCGCTTGGTGCATAATCATTTCCGTAACCGTTTCCCGTTCTGCCCCACAACTCTACGCGGGTGTAATTCAGTGGTAGAATGTCTCGTTGCCAACGAGAATGTCGCCAGTTCGAGCCTGGTCGCCCGCTTTTCAATGCAGAGTGCCGGTCTTTATCTTTCCGATGAAGGCCGGCACTTTTTTGTGCGTTTGAATTTCGATCACGCCGTCGCGGGCATGGCCGACGGCGGCGGGGCGGCCTGTCGCTTCTGCCGGGTGATCTCGATCAGGTTTGCCAGGGGGCCGATCAGAAACAGAGCGAAGTAGGGCGCGTGGACGTTGCCCAGCAGCCGCAGGACGCACTCCGCCCCCGCCACGGCCACCGCGACCGCTATCTGAGGGCGGACGCCGTGGACCGTGCTCTTGGGGTCCGTGATCATAAAGAAGATGAAGAGCTGATAGACCGGCCCTGTGATCGGGGCGACTTCGGAGACGAAGGCGGGCCATAGCCCCTGGTCGTGATGGCCCGGCAGCAGGCTCCGCAGGGCGGCGAACAGAACAAAGGCGCCGACGTAGGCGGCGCAGATGTGCAGCCGTTTCAAGCGCCACACGATGACCGAGCCTAATGTCCAGACCGTCACCATCGGCCAGATCGAGTTGCCGAACTGCTGGGTCAGGCTCGCCACGGCGGCGGGGGCCAGGAAGAGCATCGCCGAGATGCCGAAGTTGGACGGGTTCCACAGGTGCCGCCCGTGCAGCCGCAGGACGTACTTGGAGAGGATCGAGAGCACGGCGACCATCGCGAACGGCCAGGCCAGCGGTGAGCGGATCAGGATGCCGCAGCTGATGCCGGACACATAGGCGCTCGCCAGGTGGGGGAATTTGCGGAAGACCAGCAGGCTCAGGACGATCTCCGCCGCGATGCTGCACCCGATGGCGAGCAGCGTCTTGGGGAGGTTCTCCAAGATGCCGTAAGAGACCTGCCCGGCAATGAGGATCGTCGTGATGAGCAGCGGCGCAATGTAGCGGCTGTCAAACTGCCGCTTCGGGGCGGCGGTCGGGGCGGAAGGCCCGCTGGGAGAAATGCGTTCCTGAATCATGGCGTCGTACCAACTTCTAAGGAGGGCTGATTGCGCCTATTATACCCTGCCGAGAGGGTGGAGAGGATCACCCCCCGGCCCCCAATTCTGGGGGAGTCAGAGAAGAGGGCAGGGGACATGGGCCTGTTCCTCTCTGGTCTTCCTTTCTTCGGTCCCCCCAGAATTGGGGGCTAGGGGGCGATCCTCAGAATTAGGGGCTAGGGGGCTTCTAAAATTAAAAGGCCGCTGGAAAGCGTGGGTAAACCCCTAACTCTCCAGCGGCCCTTTCTGACGAGGCGGATTACCCGCCGCTGAACCACTAGATCGCGCTGAAGGTCGCCGCGAACTTGGGGTTCCCGGCCCCAGCGGCTTGGCCCTGACCGTTCGGGCCATTGGTATCGCGCTTGACGCAGGGATTCTGCCAGGTACCCTGGTCGCAGGCAGGGTTGTTGTTGCCCCAGCCGGGCGAGACCTGAGTCCCCTTAAACCACTTGGCATGGCCGTCGGCCATGCCATAGACGGCCCCGTCATTATGACGGCCGGTGGGCTTGTTGTAGTCGCCGTTTCGGCACATCCAGTTTCCAACAACAGGCGGGTTGCCCATGTAGCCCGTGTCATAGCGAGCGGTGTCTGTCGCGTTGCAGCCGGCATCAATCCAGCCGGAGCCGCCGCCGTCCGGGCCGGTGGCGAAGATGGAGTCATACTCGTTCGGATCGGTGATGGGTGCGTTCGCGCCCGTGACCTCGAAGAACTGAACCGTGTTCGCAGGCGATCCGTTCGAAGACAAAGTGCCTCCATCATGGCCCTGGGCGATGTTGAGGTTGTAAGCGTAGGAGACGGGATAGTCCATCTCCGCCGCCCCCCCACCTTCCAGGTTCGTCTTGGAATTGGTGGGATCATCGGGGCACAGGTAGACGCCCGTGCTCTTGATGTAGGAGTAGACTTTCCCCCCCCACCCGCGCCGGCCGTTGCGGTTTGGATCGGGGCTGTCGGAGCTGGTTGGATAAGCCTCGTCGTTGTCCTGCGTGTACTGAACCACGGACAGGCACAACTGCTTGACGTTGGACTCACACGAGGCGCGACGGGCGTTCTCGCGGACCTTCTGGAAGACCGGGAACAGGATGGCGGCGAGAATCGCGATGATGGCGATGACGACGAGCAACTCGATGAGTGTGAAGCCGGGCTTCAGCCTGAAGCGTTTCATGAACGTATTCTCCCTCACTCTGCGGATTAACAACCAACCAGTTCCGGTTGGCATTAACCAATCATACTACGGTTTCGCCGGAATGTCAATAGGCACAAACAAAAACTTTTGGTGGCAATTATCATATAAAAATTGACATCGGGAACCCTACTTTGGCTCCAAAGTCGGAGCGCCCTCATGCGCCACCAAGAAGTGATTGGCGCGAACATGGTGGAAGGTATCGCGCTGCCCGCTGGGCCACTTTATGCTGACGGTCTGGGCGGCGGCGGCTCTGCCCAGGCCGACGTGGACGCGCACGTCCGAGGCCGACAGGTACGAGCCGTCCGTGTGGCACAGCCGCGTCTGCGTCAGGC
>JAABUM010000153.1_pt1 | contig 137289 bp, 98 predicted proteins | sample 5559161 | NCBI WGS metagenome assembly JAABUM01 (sample SAMN10711868, study PRJNA513369) | rock metagenome | isolation source: Antarctica rocks | place: Antarctica: Victoria Land, Siegfried Peak nord
AAGGACTAGGGTAAATAGGCTTCGTACTAAACTAGTCTAATACAGGTCGAGTATTATATTTAGTATCTAGGAGATATCTAGGTTAATAATATAAGTTAAGCACGAAGCTCCTATCTAAGCAGGAACGCACGCTTTCTATATAGACATATAAGATCCTGCTAAGAGGTATAGGTCGGTAGACCGATCCATCTAATCCACACGTGGCTCCTATAGTTCAGTAAGCTGATCCACCTAATCCACCTATAGGTCGAGTCTCTCTCTAGACTAATCTACCTGACGGTGACGAGAAGTACCTTCGCTAGGCGTAGTATAAGGACCGCTGGTCTATACTTGTAACAAGTCTTTAATTATAAGTACTCCTCTTTTTAAAAAGTTATCTCTAATTTTATCTTTTATCTATAGATTATATCTATATATTATATAAAATAGTAAATAACTTAATATAATATAAATACTATTATAATACGCGAGTTTAATTATAAAGAGTATAATAGCCTAATTATTTTATTCTTTATTTAAAATACCTTAAGGTAATATTTTAATATTTAGTTTTAATATTTAATCTATCTATCTATTTATAAATAGAAGGTAGTACTTAGTTATCTCTTTATCTTTATATAATAATAGACTTCTAACTAATAAATACTAATAAATAAGGATCCCTAATCTAAGATAATACTTATTAGTAAATTATATTATAATATTATATTCTTAAATAAGATTTTAACTAATTTAATAGTAGTATAAGTACTCTTAATTAAAAAGTATTAGAATTTCTTTATATACCTATTAATAATAATAATAATTAATTATACTCCTATACTAGCTATAAAGCTAATAAGGGTAACTATTCGGGGGCACGTAGAGCGTACCCGTTATTTAGGGAGAAACCCTACTAGAGGGATAAAAACTCCACCTATTAATAGTATTTCCAACTCGTTTTTAGCTTCCCTCCCTCTCCTCCCTAATAGGCCTACTACTAAGGAGGTATATAGAGGGGTTAGATCTACTATCTCTAGTACTAGATCTTAATATCTATATACTCTTCTCTCTAATTAGGGCCTTACCCCCTTCTTTATACTATTTCTTAATAACATTTTACCTAAAAGGTCTATACCCCCTTTATAACCCTCTTACCCTTCCTTATATAGTTTAACTAATACGAGAATACCCCTAGCCCTCCTACTAATTTCCTACTTACCCTAGCTACTCCTCTCTTATAGTACTAGCTAGTATAATATCCTTTTCTATTATTCGACCCGTAATATATAGGCCCTTATTACTATTATATTCCCTAGCTAGGGTAGCCTAGTAGAAGGCCTATAATACTCTTACTAGGAATTACCGCGTATCCTTTTTCTAATACGTAGGAGGGGGCTATTATAATTATATTAGGAGGTATAGATATACTTTATTACCGCCGTTATATTATTATTTCCTAGTATTAAGTTATATAATAATCTACTCGTAAGATATAAGCGGATTATATTAAAATCCCGCCGGCTATACTTATAGTTATAGGGTTACTACTCCTACTTTGACGCGTAGTTATAATCCCTACTTAGCTAGGGGGGGTAGCCCTAGCCTACTTATTCTAACTTTTCTACTTAGTATACCTTCTAACTCTTAACCTAGTATCTCTTATACGTAGAACTAATACCGCTAACGGGAACTAAGGTAGGTACTATTATATATACTAAGGGCGCGCTTACCGCGCGTATAAAAACTCTATATAAGGAGCTCTACTACTATATAACGTCTTAGTATTATTCCGACTATATTTAAACTAGAGACCACTTAGCTCTATTAATAAGTAATAGGTTCGTAGCTAGTACTATATATAGGTAGATCTCGTTACTAGCCTTATATACCTATTAATAACTATAAAAATAGAATTATATATAGAACTTCTATATTTACTAGGTAGTAAGCTTATAATAAAATTTATAAAAAGTTCTTCCTAAGGCCCTTTAAGCTATAATAAGGATATTATATTATTATAAGATTTATATCTAGGAGCTTTTACCCTTTAATATATTTTATAAGTCTAAATATATAACTTAGTATCTATTAATATTCCGCCCTAATAATATTTATATTAGAGTAACTCTAAGGTCTTTTATAACTTAAAATAACTTATTAAAGTATTATTATAATACTTTATAATAATTTCTATATATAATATTAAATTACCTAGTATATAAAATACTCCCTTAAATTTTAATAATCTTATAAAATTAACCTTTTAAAGCTATTTAATAGTATTTTACTTAGAAGTTATATACTTAACCTTATCTTTTTATTTAATAATAAATAGATTATTATATTATAATAAGAGGATAAGTTCTTTTAGAGATTTTAATCTAGCTTTATAAGCTATTTTATATCTAGTAATTATTCTTATTAGTATTTATAGGATATATTATTTATAACTAATAACCCTAATAATAGGATTAAGTAGTAGTACTACTATATTACTTTAATATTAGGAAGGTAGTTTTATACCCCTTCTATCTAAGTTTTTAAGCTTAGTTAAGGGTTTCTTAAGCCCTCCTAAGCTAAATAAGTTAGTATACTTAGTTATTTCTTCTAGCTACTTTTAGCTAGAGATAGTACTTCTTAAATTTACTAGCTTATTTTATAGGATAGATTAGAGCTAATTAAATAATATCTTAATATTATTATAGTTAGGTCTATATAATAGAGTATTTATAAGATTCTTCTTACTAGGTTAATATTTAATATTAAAGTTATATATAGTTAAATAAATAGCCTACTAAGCTTAATAACTACTTAACTACTTTACTTATATAAATCCCCTAAGATTATTATAATTTATAAGTACTTTAATAGTATAATAACTACCCTTTATATAGTATTACTATTATTTAAAGGTTTTAATAATTATTAATAGCTCTTAATTATATATCTTATACCTAATCTTAATAAGAATTAATTTATAAGACTAGAAAGCTATTAGATATTAGGCCCTATTATTATCCTATTAAGATAAAATAGTAATTATAATAAAATTAAATATATCTATTTTAATCTAAATTTTCTTATTAAGATTAAAGATAGGTATAAGTATAAAGGTATAATATAGGTTATAAAATACCTTCTCTTTATTAGTACTTTATATAAATAGTCTTAACTTTTTCCTATCCTTACTACCTTTTAAAAGGCTAGTTAAAGGGGATACTATTTATAAATAGTAGTATATAAAATACTAATAGAAGTTTATAAATCCTAAGAATACTTAGACTTCCTAATATATAATTAATACTAGCTAGTCTTAAATAGTAAAAACCCTATAACTATCTATTAATATACTAGTAGTACTTATAATAAACTTAAGGAACTCTATTAAATTAATATAAAATTTATATTTTTTTTAATTTATATAAAGTTTAAACTTTTATAACTATTTAAGTACCTAATAGATATATTACTTATAATTTAAGATATCTTCTAAATAAGTTAAAATATTATTAAGGTATATTATATAAGTAATATCTATTAGGCCTACTAAAGCTCTATTAATATAGGCTTAGAATATTACTAAAGTATTTACTAACTTAAATAGTATAACTATATATTTAAATAATTATATTATATATAAAATACTATCTTCTACTTATTACCTTTATAGATATAAATCTTATAATAAGTATCTTTAAAGTTTAACTTAATAAATATCTTTATACCTTATAAGTAATTAAATATTTTATTAATTAAAGAGAGAGGATAATAGTTCTTTACTATTACCTTATTTAACTTATAATAGTTAATATATAAATATAAGCTACTATCCTTCTTTAGTATAAATAAAATAGGAGCCTTAGTAGGGCTAGTAGACTCTTATATTTAACCCTTTAACTTAATATTATTTAAGTAGATATATAGAGTTTTTAACTCCCTTTATAATAAATTATAGATAGGCTTATAAGGAGGCTTATAATTATTTATATTAATAATATAATACCTAGGCTTAAATAGGAGTAGTTATCTTACCTCCTTATTTAAAAAGTTATTTAAAAAGTTATAAAGACTTTTAGGTAGCTTTAATACTTTACTATTAAAGCTTTAGTTTTCCGCCTAGGATAACCTAGTATAAATAATAGTATAAATTACTAATTTACCTTTAAGGGTATCTATAAATACTTATAACTCTAGGATAGATATATTAATAAAGTCTAGTAAGAATTACTACTTTCTACTCCTTAAGTCTACTTATACCCTAGCTTCTAATAAGGTAGGTATACTAAGAATAATTAATAACCCCTTCTTCTTAATTATATAGAATATACTAGTATATTAACTAAGCTATTCCTAGCTATTAATAAGGTAGTATTCTACTTAATATATATTATAATAATAGATTAATTAACTATTTATCTACTCTAGAATAGGTAGTTAATAACCCTCTAAGGGTTTTAAGTTATATTACTTAGTAAAGCTTTAAGAGATAATATTAATCTCTACTCTTATATCTATTAAGAAGTCTATATAGTCTTATATACCTTATATATTTATAGAGCTACTAATATTAATATTATAAATTAATAATAAACCCCTTTTAATAAGTAAGCGCCTTAGTATTAAGGTTTAAATAGAGGCGCGCTTCCTTTTTTTAATTTAATAGTCTCTTTTCTAATAGTATTAATAGGTATTATATTTAGATTCCTAGGTATTCTAGGCCTATAATAGTCCTTATTATAGTACTCCTTCTTTTTATAATTAAAATATATTAATACTTCCTTAGTATCTAGTAACTTATTATAACTACTAACGGGTTAAATACTTCCTACTTTAATAAAAGGATTTATACCCTTATCTTAACTTCCCTCCCTCTTCTAATTTTTATTCTACCTATTAGAATAATCCTCTTTTTTAGTAATATAACTATTACCTACTATTATTTTAGTATAATACTACTAGTTATTCTTTAATTAAGTAGTAAGGGTAATTAGGCTTTCTTTAATTATAAGGAGGTCTTAATAATTTATAAGGGCCTTTTAAAGGTCTAGGCGTAACTTTATAAAGAAGTTAATATACTAATATTCCTTTAAAAAGGGGGGGATCTATAACTTAATCCTACTTAAATATATATTAAAGCTTTATATTAACTAGTTAGGGTTTTATTATATATTTAACTATAATTATATATTATAAAGCTAGTAGTTTACTAAGTCCTTAATAAGGTTTAATAAATATTAAGTAAAGTACTCTTAAGTAACTACTCTTCCTAATAATATCCTTTTATAATAATCTTATAATTTAGTAGGGTTACCTTCTAAGAACTATATAACCTAAATAACCTTTATAAACTTAGTTAAGAATTTATTAAGTATTAATTAAAATATAATATCTATAGCTTAATACTATTTCTTATACTTATATATATTCTTCCCCTTATAAAAGGGTAAGTCCTTAGGCTTTAAGTAACTCATAAGGTATTAACTACTAGGTTCTTCTAATTAGCCTCTAATAGACTAACTTAGGATAAAACTATTAAAGATAGAGCCTACCCTAGGGTCTAATATACCTTATATATTAATACCTTAATCTAGAGGGTAGTTCTTTATTAGACTTAATCCTAACCCTTATTATATCCTATCTAGTAATCTACTAATAAATTATTATAGATTTAATAAGGCCTTATCTACTTCTACTTATAATTAAGCTACCCTTTCTTAAATACCTTAAAGCTTTCTTTCCCTTATTAATTACTCTTCTTTAACTTTAATAGTAATAATAAGTTTATTAAGTATAATAATACTAGTAAGGGTTTTATTAAAAATTCTATTACTAGGTATATTATTTCCTACTTTAATATCTCTTATATTAAACTTTAATATTATATTAATCTTATTATAATAGACTTCTAATATATTTTTATCTCGCTTAGTATTAGATATCTTCGCGTTATTATATTATTATAATCTAGACTATCCCCCTTTTAAGGTAGAAAGATTAGAACTATTAGAAATTAAACTAGGAGGCTAGTTCTTAAGGGCTAGAATAGATAGTATAAACTACTAATAAGTAGGTTATATTATAATAGTAGACTTAATACTCTAATAACTTTATAATTATAAAAGAACTAATCTCTACCTTTTAAGGAGGTAGAGGGAGGACTATTTAAATACCCCTTAAAAAAGCTACCTAGTCTCTTAATTATTTAGATATAAGGATATCTATTAAATAATAAGAAGCTGAACTAGTACTACTAGAATATTACTAATAGACTATAGTCGTACTAACTCGATATATTAAGATATCCTAATAGTACCTAACTCGAGTTTAAAGTACTAACCTAACGCGGTTAATCTATCCTAAACTATTCCTCTTAATAAAGGGCTAGACGCTAAAACTTACCTAGTAGTAGAACTTATATATAGTATAATAACGATTTTATTTATATTTAAATAAATATTTAAATATAAATATACTAGTAGAATATTTAAATATAAATATACTATTTTAGAATATTTAAATAATATTTAAATATATCTAATTATAGTTATATACTAAAAATAGTATATATCTTTAGTATATTTAATTAGATTATATAATAAAGTACTATTTATAAAGCTTAGTAATCTAGACTAGCTTACTAAGTATATAATTTATTACTAATTCTACTAATTTATAAGGAGTATTATTTTAAGTAATATATTTAAATAGATATTTAAATATAAATACGCTACTATAATATTTATATTTAAATATAAATATTATTATAATAAATTTATTATACTACTTATATATAGTTAGTACGAGTACTTATTAGATAATCTTAGGGGTATAATAGATAGTATAACTATTATTAACTATTCTAGATATCTAAAAAGGTGTCTAAGAATAAGGTAACGAAATAATAAGACTTTGTAGACGTAGCCACTCGCTTATTATCTTGGCAGAAGGGCTTATTTTCAACAGTACTCCGTACTCGATGAAATCAGCCATATCTCGGATGTATAAAGACCGATCTCAATGATGTCTACAGCCTTAGATTCCTTGCAGTAGGACGCATCTTGTCATCTACTCGGATGAGAATAACATACTTTGGGCAGTTCCAACGCTGGTAGCAGTGACAGTTCTTTGAATCTGTCCTCGATGTTCACCCTTCGCGTGGGACTTTGGGAATCTGCACTAAGTTGAGGCGCGAGACATGGGCCTGTGAGACTTTGAATGTTGCAGTCAAGATACGGCATTCTCGGTAGGCGTATCTGATGGAATCAGTCATATTCTTTGCGCGTGTAGACTAACATCCGTTATGTTTGCGGGATTTGAATCCCTCATCTTTTCCGCTACAGAAGCGTCGGTTGCTAGGTGGGCACGATGTAAACAAATGATGAGGGGTAATTGGACTAGAGTTGGAAGCATGTATTTAGGGAGGGAAATGCCCCTATTATTCCTACTCCTTAGCAACCCCCATAGTAGCAAATCAATATTAGACAACGACATCACAAATCCTACCTTTTCTACAAACGTCTCAATGCCAAGATTTTACTAGTTCTATTCCAGGAGGGGAAAGTTCTATCACCGCCAAGGATTCTAGAGGCTTGTGCACACGCTAATGTGCCGCAACAAGTCTGGTCGCAGATCAACCCTCGCCAATTCAGTGGACACAAGTCTCTTGAACCTCTAGCAGTCACAAGTTCATCAACTGCAAACCTTGACCGGAAATCTTGTTAGTGAGAATCACCAGCTGTGGCTCAAAATGTTAGAGTACGGTGAACATTGAACAGCATTACTAGAGGCTAGAGTCTACGCACTAAAGCTGCGCTACTCGTCACGCTCTCCTTAGACTTAGCGCCACATGTCAAACATGAGCTGAAGAACTTTACATATGTGGCCGTGGCTGGCTAATCTCCCCTCAGTCGGTGCGCCTTTTGTCCGCTTCAGACCTCTCGTCCAAGCTCGGACGAAGCTGCGTATGGTCAACTCTTGTAGACTTGTCTACTACTAACGCAAAATACTTGTCAATCTCAACTAGTGTTTTCATCAGACACCGAAAGATCGCTCTAATGGCTCAGCCAGCCATGACAGGTGTCGTCTTTCCAACCAAGCGACCTTTCGAATGGGGATTGGTGGCCTGCAAGGACGCCATCCGGCACGCTGCCCATCTCCAACTCTGGTCCGTTCTATGTGTGATCCTCGTTGTGTATCTCCAGAGTGATCGTATGGCTGGCTGAAGGGGACGATCTTGGCTAGACTCCACGTTCAACAGTGTAACAGCCAGCCTTCATTGGTCATAAACTGCCGAAGATATTCGACTGACGGCGACCTCGAACCCACATTCATCTGTATTGGACTAGACTCATCTCCCTATGAAGTCAAGTCACTTTAATCTTTCTCACTCCGTGCTGCACAAGCGACGGAAGACGGACCGATGGGCAACTCATGATGGAGCTAAACTTGAGAGACCGGCCAGAGGCGTATCTCATCGACTCCCTTCCTCAATATCGTTTAAGGATATGTTACCGCTCCTTGCTACGAAAGAAGTAGATGAGCCATCCGCACCGCAATAATCGTGGTCGTTTGTATCGTTCCTGCTGTTGCAACATCATCTATGCTTGGTGCAGCACGTTAGGTCTTCGTGACTATCCTCTTGGTAGGTGACTCGTTCATTGGAAATTTACCTTCCACTACTCGTCACCTTGAGATTATATAGCTAATCATACGTAGAGAACTACCCGCCAGGATCCTCGAATCCTGCTGAGCAGAGATACAAGACTCGTACGGACGAAGCGCCCATCAACAGCATGGCTAACGACACTCCTCCGAGTAACGGCGAGCATGATGACGACTTTGCGTATCAGCCCCTCGACGTCAAGAAAGGTGGTAATATGGGAAGTGGCTTAAGGAGCCGCAACGAGAGCTACTCCAAGACTCGTATGATATGCCATAAGGATCCATAATCCCCGTGTACGTTGGCAGAATGCTAATCATGAGTAGGATCGGGACTTCACACAAGCACGGAGAGCAACGGCAGCGATGCCCACATCTTCTTTTCTAAGGATCAACTAATCACGGTGCTTCAAGAGACGGTAACCCATACACGCGCGAAAGTAGTGGCCGAATTTGATCATGTTGATGAGCATTACATCCACGGCATGACGATTGAGGGCTTCCTCGAATACATCGAGCGCCAGCGCCTTACTCATATGCCACACCGAGGAAGCCGATGGGACAAGGTGCTCAAGTGGGCAGAATACTTCAGCTTGCAGGTTTCGAGGTTTTCCAAGATCGTGAAACCATTTGTCCTGGACAGTGAATTAGCTGCACAACTGATCTGGACTGCGTCTCGTACGCTGATCGAGGTGAGTCCACTCAAGCACGATATTTGACCGAGCCATTCCTGCACCCAGATTCTCTAGGCAACTAGAGCTTTCTCGCGGTTTGCCGGCGAATACAGAAATTGATATGGCTGACTTTGCGAAGCTGGGACCGGATAATGCCAAGGTCCTGGAGGTAACGTTCGGGATTTTCTACCAAATTGGGATAATACTCTCGCACCTTTTCGATATCAACAAGCTTTTGTATGTCAAGCCCCATATCCGGAGGGAGGTGGGTCTCGCATTCGATGGCATACTCAAGCTGGTCCGAGATGTCAGCATCCACTACCATGCCGAGGTGCACGGCATGATGTCGGGCGAGACTAGTCTGGACTTCATGAGCCTCTTCGGTGGCCAGATCGACGGATTCTACGCCCGAGAGAAGTACATCACAGATGCGGTCTGGAAGCATCAACTTGGCGAGGATGAGTCCATATCAATTGCGACCCTTCGATCCTGGCTTGACACCCATGATCGCATGTTGAAGAAGCTCTACCAGGAGCGGCTACTAACCCCTGAACATGGGGATGAGTATACCTGCGAATGGTTTCAGAGACACCTCATGGACTTTTCACGCAGCCAGGACGATGTTTTTGCCATGTTCGGTCCTGAAGGTTGTGGGAAGACCTATCTGTCTCGATGGATTATTGAGAGACTGCAAAGGCGATTAGGCAAGAAGACTTGTGAGTCCCATTGTTTTGTCATTTCAGATTCCTGCTGTTGCTCGCGGATGCCTGTACCCCGGAGATGGTACCAGCTGTCACGGAGAGTAATACATGCTGACTTTCGTGTTTCTTAGATGACACCCTTCATTACTCGGTCAAGTCCGACATTCCTAGCACCAAAACATCTTTGGCCATAGCCAAGAGTCTTTCGTTGCAAGTATTGAACAAAAATATTGGTCATAAATCTCTCTTTCATGCACTTGTGAAGGCCTACGACCTCTCGATGTCGGAAGATGTCACTTCCACCAAGCTAGAAGAAGCTTTGTGGAAAGCTCTGGATACTGGACTTGATCGACTTTTTGAAAAGGGGAGTGACCATCTCATGATCGTCATTGATGGCCTTGACAGGTTGGAAAATAACGACAATGTCAAATCGGCGATGAATCACATAGGACTCCTTACGTCCAAACATGGTAGTCTTCAGGCCATCACTCTCTCCAGAACTTCTCCCCACAAGCCGAGCAAAGGCAAAACACAACCATTCCAAATCAAGCCTGATTATACCCTCGAAGATCTTCGCCATATTGCAGAGCATGCGCTCGGGGACTTTCCCCATTACAGGACCCTCGGTGAACATGCCCAGGAGAGCATTGTGGAGCGACTGATCCATACAGCGCGCGGAAACTTCCTCTGGTTACTCTTGACAATCTTTCTTCTCAGGAGAGAATCGTCCTCAGATTCTTTTGAGAAAGCCTCAAGAGCTGCAAACGAAGCCCCGCAGTCATTGGACCCAACGATAGGACGTATTATCGGAACCTTTGACATGTCTAAATCAGATGCCCGACTCAGCTTGTCATGGATGCTTGTCGCAGAGCGACCAATGACGCTCTTGGAGATCAAGAGCCTCCTTCAGGTAGATCTGCGAAACAAACATACCATCGAACGAAAGTCGGATATCCAACAAGACCTTCTCGTGGCATTGGGCCCCCTGATAGATATACAACACGAATTCGTCAGATTCCGGCACCCAGCCATTCAAGACTATCTACAGGGACTTCAAATCCATGGGACAACGACGCTCCTCAAACCCAGAGATGCGCAGGCGGACCTCGCCATGAGACTCTTGGCCTACTGCAAATTCAACCTTAACAAGCATCAAGACCCATCACTGGAGGTTGTTAGCGAAACGCACGTCCACAAGCTCTTCACCAAACACTTGTTACTCGAATATGCAGTACAATATTGGATCAACCATTTCAATGCTTCGTCCATGTACATCGACAGGTCCATTCAGCTCTCATCCGAATTCAAAGGTGTCTTCCCCAGTTCGACGTTTATGGCAATGCTGGAATGGGCCTGCTGGTCCCCTCAAACCCCGCGCGGTGACAATCATGATCTTGCTCTCCGGGTGCGAGAGTTAGTCTTCACCGAAAAGCATGAGTGCGTGCTCCAAAGCCTGATCATCTGCGGTACATTCTCCCGGACGGCGTCCAGAACAACAGAAGCTGGCAATCTCTTCTTTCGTGCATTCCGCATTGGTCAAGCAGTACTCCGCAAACACCACACGCTGATTGTTTCATGTGCCACAACTTTCTTAACCGTTACAGAAAGTACTACATCAACCACCCGTACAGAACTTACTTCACGGAAAGAAGAGACTCTGAGGTATGTCATCGACTTCTACAAGCATCAACATGGCCAAACACACGACCTTGTTATCCGATACTACAAGATGCTAGCTCAGCTGTATGTTGAGATCCACGAGGAGCAAAACGCCGAGTTTGTCTGGCGTGAGCTTCGTAACATTGTCAGCTCGCGCTTTGGTAAGGGATCAGAGGTAAGTTGCTGTCCCTGATCGCAGTGTTCGCGTCCTGCCAGCAGCATGCACCGTTCCCACTCATCCTTTGCTTACATATTACATACAGGAAGAGACTAGTATCTCCAAGCAGCTTATCGTTGTACTTAAAAAGGGCGATAAGAAGACCGACGTGATCGAGTACGAGAAGAGCATAACCGAGCTTACAAAAGAGCTCGAAATATGGGACAGTCATTACATACAGTTGACTATTGAGCTGGCGCTGTCTTACGAAGCACGAAAGGAACTTTTCATGGCCGAAGAAGTCTACATCACGCTCTGGAGGCGCCTCACGGAGCGCTGCCGCCATACTGGTCACCATCGTGGGGTCGAGACCCACATCCATCTTATTGATGTTGCCCTTGAATACGTCAGGTTCCTACGACGTTGCCACCGAAATGAAGAGGCCTGCAACATCTTGATCTGCGTGTGGACGGAATACGAGGAGTACGAGTTCGAGTCGGAAACAATTTTCTTGCGATTGAAGATCGTTGGTGAAATCATGCGTGCTGTCAGCCTCTTCTCTGTAGCAGTGTCTGTCTTCAAGAAATGCTGGCGCTGGTTCAAAGCCAAAGGTAGGACTGACTATACGATTTCCTGCGAAGTCTTGATCACCGAAACTATCGAGGAGATGATCACAACAACGTCAGCAACTGCCGTATCGACCTCGACTACAACCTCTACGACGACGACGTCGACCACAGAAACTGTTGTCAGAGAGTTCTTCGAATCGACGCTTACACGCAAGGAGGTGACGTCCGAAACGGTTTCCATCTGCAAAAACCTCATATCATACTACATACACCTTGAGCAGTGGTCAGAAGCCCTCGAATTTTCCAGGAGATCTCTTCTCCTTATCTGGAAGTTTGTTGTATCTGGAGCCGGCACCATAGCTTTGCCCCAAAACTTCGGAGCTGGCGTAGTAGATATCGCTATCAGTCTGGCAGTATGCCACCACCATTTGCACCATTTTCATGAAGCCGAAGAAGTCTACGTACGCATCTGTCATGCTTGCCACAATTCTTGCCACGTTGAGGATGACCGACATGTCAAAGCTTACGAAGTGCTCATCAAATTTTACGAGAAGCATAATCACTGGCAAAAGATGATCGAAACCTACCAAGAACTTCTCATCCAGTATCGTAAGACGTTGGGTGCGTCCCATAAGCTGACGATCCGAACACTCTACCTTTTAGGCTCGTTGTGCGCTGATCACGGACATGGTCATTCTCATGAATACTATGAAGAGATCATCACGGTGCTCAACCACAAATCAAGCATTTGCCACGTCGATGCTTTGAATGCCATGTTCGCAATGTGCCGCGTGTACTATGAATCAGGACATTGGCAGAAGCTGAAGATCTACTGCAAAGTCTTGTGGGAGACTTGGAGGGACCGACACCACGGGCACAAAAATTTCACCACCGATTTCATCGAAGTGCTCTATCTGCGTTACCGGTACGTTTTAGAACATCATGAGGCCTGCGACTATTCGATCCTGCGGCAACTTACAATTGAGTACCGCAATACCTGCATCAAAGAATTCACTGCCACAGCCCCTATCACCATAAAGGCCTCAATCGAGTTGGCTCAAATATGCATGAGGAGTGATACTTACATCCACGAAGCAATCTCCATTTACGAAGAAGTTCTTGTAACGATCAAGACAACCATCACGACGACAACAAATTCGGTGATCTCCATTATGACTATCACAAGAGTCAAGGAGAGCCTTAACAAGGCGTATGTCTCGCTCTGTAGCCACGTTTCTGTTTCTGTTACGACTATAGAGCGCGCTATCGTCATTGTTCGTGAGCGTCTCGAGTCCTTGAAGACCACTTTGGGCTGGGCCCATACCGAGACTTTAACCTGTCTTCGAGAATATGTTCTCTTGCACCTGAAGTTGAAGAAGCAGGATGCTCATGCCACCATCATTCGTACGCTTGTCGACGCTACCGTCGAAATCGTCCAGGTAGAGAAACACTCTAAGGCTCTTCATGAAGCGGCGAAATACTTGGGCAACATCTACGTTACCTGTGATCTTTCGGAACAAGGGCGCATCATGATCGAGGACATGCGCTCGCAGATCATCACTGGAGTTGTCAAGGACAAATCCAGCTTCAAGCTCCACAAGTCTGTTGGCAGAGTGTCCTACGTCTTCCTCGTGACATTCGAGCAGGTAGTTTGCGGGCAAAGTGTTAGCTACTCTGAGATCATGGCGGACCTTCTCACGGAGAGTATTCTTTATGAGTCATACCACCACTGCATCAAATCTGAGAAAGACACCTCGGTGATTTTGCTACATGCTGCCCGACTCCGACTTTTCCTTGCAAGTCACCACCGCAAAGTTCAAAAAGACTCTTTAGAGGAGGAATCTTTCCAATTGTTCATCAAGAAGTGGCACTCGATCATCAAGAGCCGCGACGAGATCAGCCGCAAATTTTATATTGGGTTACTCATTCAGCTTGGAAGGCAGTCTCATGATGTGCAGATTGGGACTGCTGCATGCGCTGCCAGCATTGATATAGTCAGGGAGCTCCTCAATGAAGGCCATTGCCAAGAGGCTTATGAAGTCGCCTCCTGCGCCTTAAACTTCATCAAGCACCAACGCGCCTTCAATGTTTTGCAGAATGTTTCATACGGCTTTGACCTGTCCGCACTGATGGTGGGTCGTGGTCTTGAAGTCCAACTAAAAGCCAACATGAACACCAAGCTTCGTGAGAGCATGCTTGAGTTGTCCCGCAATATCATCCACGAAGTCCTGCGTGCTTGCAAAGATTCCAACATTGATTTCGTACGACTCAGGCTGCCAGAGCTGAATAGCATTGCCGGTCTCTTGGGTCAACAGCAGAATTTCGCTGATCTGGAGGTAAGTCCTTCACTAGGTTCCGTGCTCTAACACATGGGCATCAAGACTAATTCCTTATGCCAGTGGCTGCTTGATCTACTCTGGTCGTCTCGCGAGGTACAGAAAAAGTGGGAAACAGACACCATCATCGCCATCGGCCATCGATTCGTCCAGGCCCGCTATCTCAACAAAGATCACCGTTCCCGCGCCATCCGTCTATGCGAGGACATAAGCTACAATCTTCGTCGCGTCTGGGGTTCTCTGGACCCTAAGACTCTCGAAATGTCCGACCTGCTGTCCGAGTTGTACACCTCCATGGGCCACTACCGCGAAGCGCAAGGGGTGCACGAGAACATCCTTCGTCTCGTTGTCGAAGGTGATGATGGCGATGATAGAACCGTAGACACTATGGCATCACAAACGGCGCTCAAGCACGTCAACCTGCTGAAACAAAGCTTCCTACGTCTCAAAGGTTGGGACAAGTCCGCAGCTACGTATAGAGACCTCGTCGATGCGTTGAGGCAGATGTACAAAGCCGAGCCGGGATGGAAAGACGTTCATGGCGTCGAGACCTGGGACTTCAACAAGGAAAAACCCTCGGAGACCCTCGGCAACTTCGTCGCACCAAAGGACTGGGAATTCGTGAAGCCGGAAGATCTGGACGAAAAGGGTGAGCTTACGGGAAGGAAGGGCCTGAGACGCTCGGGGATGAATATGAAGCGCGCTACGAGCAATTGGGGTATCGGCGAGGTCCATCGTGTGTCGCATGGCTCACCGAGCTTGGCTAATGGTGGCGGTGAGAATGGTGATGTGTCCTCCAAGTCGCCGGTGGATACTCACAAGCCAGCAGTTGTCGAACGTGATGAAGGACCTAGAAGTACAGCGAAAAAACCGGTCGCTAACGGTGTCAACGTTAAGGCTTGATTCAGGGTGGGACCGTCGTAATGCTGTGAGACGAGAGATATGGATAATCATACGACATAATTGTTTACGTATTCACTTAATATACAAGCGGTCTTTACACTTTTCCATCTGTTACATAGGCTTTCCCTCCTCGGCATGCCCTATTCTTGTCCACGTATACCTCGTCTTTATATGCGTAATTCCGAACGAAAGGGTAACGTTCTTTTATCCCGTGCTTCGAATGGTATAGGTAAGAAATAGGCGTCTAGCCCCATCCATGTTAGCTTAGTAGGAGGTAGTACAGCTATAGCGCTACCACTAAGGTAGGCCACCTGGCTTGTTGATCCTTAGGTAGGGCCCTATTAGCCTAGGGCCTGTCGGAACGGGGTCGACATGGGTGATTGGAGTTTTGAAGGTTTGAGGTTCGGCGATTTGCTGTTTTAGGTTATTATAGAGGTATATAGATAAATTACTATAATCTAGTATATCTTATATTATCTACTTCGTATATACTCACCCTCCTTGACGTACGATGTATATAGCCATGATCACCTTCTTCAACCATGGTAGACGGTCACACCAGCAGTTACTAGTACAGCTAGCTACTCTTCCTCTCGGAGAATTCCGTCAGCTATGCCACAAACCCGCGTCTCCAATACTAGGATGACTCGATGAAACCCCACGATAATATTCCTAGCTCTTCAAGAATGTTGGACATATGGCAGAGTCCCCCAATCTTCTACGCTGCCGTCTGGATGCGATTGGTCAATCCAGCGTAGCTGATTCGAAATATGTGGTCATTTCCATGCAACGAGAGACACAGCCTAGCTGAGCGTGTTCACGATGTAGGCTTGACAGCCTTGCAATAAGGTGAGGTTATTGCGCTAGGTATGTTTGTGTTTGATTCGTTCATCTGTTTACTCTGTGGACTGATAGTGGATCAGCTGCCCCAGGTTCGGAATCCCTCGGCGCAGTGTCATCAAGGATGAGAAGCTCATGTCCGAGAGATCCGGCTACTGCCTACTACGTCTCAAGGTAGACAAATGTTAGCGCGACGGGGGTTCTATGGGTCGGGACACAAATTCACCACCAAAAAATGCCAAGACCCTGACATTTACTATGCCGGATACCATAGTACGTCCTTAGCCCATATACGACGGTTGTTTCCGTGTCTAGTCACCGTACTGGAGTCAATCTCACTGCTCTTCTTTCATGTTGCTGGAAGGGTGTTGCAGTGACAATTCCCCCTATGTACTTACTCGCCATGCCGCATCCTGTAAATAAAGAATGGTGTGCCAGCCAGCCAGGACCGGCTATGTCGTGTGAGGCTATAACGTTCGCAGCAGCGTTGCTCCACTATGCTCGCTCAATGCCCGTTGATCTCTTCACTTCCTCTCTATCAAGATTTACAACATCACGAATTGGTGTCTGATCAAAACCTGTTGTTATCGCGCCCTTCATCTCGTGCCGTTCATCTCGTATGCTCGTCCGGATTATTAATCAAGTATGTATGTGCTAGTGGGTATGATCAGGAACGGGGCACGGGCACAACAGAGGATCTGATCAGGAGTGAGGCATTGGTAGAATTGAGGCACTGGTTCTCACAAGGTCTGTTCTGAAACCAAAATTGGGATCGAGAGAGGATGACTAGGCTTCTACATGTCTGGCTGTGTTGCAGACATGATCTGTCCTTTGCTAGGTATATATGAGTTATATATAAAATGGCTGTATATCTCCCATCAGCTCTTCATTATCAGACACTGCTCTCGCAATTGCAACGACTGCCATCACTCGAGTCCTTATATCATCTAGCATCAGTCCATCAAGCCCACTGTTATTCTCCAACTATTATCAAGAGCTTACACCAAAGCCTCAAATACCCTTTATCACTCATCAAATCCGATCTACATTCAAGCACATCTGTGCTTTCTCCGTCCTCCTTTCGGTGGCCATGTTCTTCATCACAGGATATCTGATATCCCTCGCCCTACTGGCCATCAGTCGAGCCTCGGCAGCTGGCGACAAATATGTGGCAATTCCAAAAGATAGGCATAATACACCACAAACCAACCAAACAGACAAATCTATCAAAGAGTTGCTAGGCGGTGACAAGGTCTACAGCTACATCAGTCCGTACCAAAGGTTGTCCTTTTGGTTTGCTTCGATGACCTCAGACCAACAAGATAAGATTAAGAAATTTCCCGGTGTGAGTTCTCTGCGAGGATAATCGGTTAACGTATAGCTGAAATACTCTAGGTCAGGGAGATCTGGAAGGACGATGGTTTGGCAGATGATTCTGTACTTCCAAGAAATGATATCAAACCATATAACTCGGACAATCTATACAATGATCTTCGGAAGCGTGAAGGAAGTATCAAGCATCGATCAAGCAACGTCGTCGATGATTTGAAACTTGTGTCGTGGGCATCTGGAAAAGCCTGGAAGGATGTGAAAGACTATGCCTTCGATGAGGTTGAAGGAAGCGATACCTGGATCTATCTCGTCGAAAACGGGGTCAATTTAGAGAATCCGGTTCGTATGGACCGAAATCCCACTCCAAACTTGTAATAATTTGAGGTATCAGGAAATATCTGGCAATCCTCCCGAGAAGCCATTCTTCTACGGACCGGCTACCATCAAAACGGATAAAGACGAGACTGGTCATGGCACGTGTATGGCCTCCAAAGCTGCGGGCCCCAACCTGGGCGTGGCCAGTAAAGCGCATATGATTGTCCTGAAGACTAGCTCATTAGCCGACACTCAATGGGCGTTTGAGCAAGCCAGAGACGATATCGTTAAACACGATCGAAAAGGAAAATCTGTGATCCTCTATGCAAGGGGACCACTAATCTCCTACGTTGGCCAAGAGAATGAGGCTCCATGGAAGGATATCAAGCCTGTGATGCAAGATATGTTTGCCAATGATATTGTTATCGTCACATCTTCGGGTAACCTTGGGGAGGCACCTGGCCATGAAAATGTCGATACTCCACCCAAGATATGGGCTGCGGAAGATTTTCCACTGATCGTTGTCGGCGCTGTCGACACTCAGGGAAAGATTGCGCTCAAGCCTGGGAAGAAGGTAAGCTTCTCCCAAGGAGGCCCCAAGGTCACTGTCTGGGCACCGGGGAAAGATGTAATATGTGCATCTCACACCAGCAACGATCCCAGACAGGACACCGGCACATCGCCTGCATCAGCCATGACAGCTGGCTTGGTCGCATATTTCCTCTCCTTTAGGAACAACCGTCCATTTTCAGTCGGGGGGGGAAACACTGCCAAAAACGCACGAAATTACATCAGGGATACAGCAAATTGGGTAAGACCTGGAGGACAAAACAAAGCCATCTGGAACATGGTTGATAGTCTCGATGCTGAGAAGACGAAGCCAACCCCAGCGCAGCCCGCCATTACTCCATCTTGCACCAACACCAAAAGAACCAACGTTCCTGACGATTATCACATCGAGATTCACGGCATCACGGGAGATGCGCTCCAGAATTTCGGGACGGACAAACTATCGAAACTTTTCAAAGAAGAAAATGGCTGTGGCGGGTCGAACAGCTGGACGTGGATTTGGGATAACGATCAGCACACCGTGGGTTCGGTCACTTTCAACATGCCCTGGGGTATGAAGGGGGGCTGCGTCGAGAGAGCGTTCATGACAGCAGCTGGAGGTCCCAAGATCGGCACATGTGTTCAGAAACACTCTGGATAGTGTCGACTTGTCTTTTATGATATCCTCGAGGTGTTCAGGAACACACTTGGAAAACTCGTCCCGTCAGTTGGATTTGATTACTGGAACTTTGCTTTCCTCGTCTTGCACTCATGTATTTGTTTGTTTTTTATGGCGGTGAGGGGAGCTGCGACTATATGGTCATGCCTATGGTTACCTGTACGTTAGAAGAGGAGTATATCGATATTGGATTGAGTGCCGGCTAGAGTATATACACTGCCGAACAATTCATTCCAGTGCATTTGGTCAATATACGTCATTCTCTCCTTGCTCCTGACTGCGCAAAAGAGCCATGGAAACCTGTATTACACATCTCGTCAAGGTCTGCAACAATACGATGAACGTTGCTCTGAAATCTGTCATGCCACTGGTTGAGAATACTGAAAGGTGTCCATCACAACCTTCCCAAGAACAATATTTCGTACTCCCTCATACGCCCCTAAGGACCGTATCGTATATAATCCACGAACCCCTTTCGATTCAGAAGAATAAGTAGGCTGAAAATAGCAATATCAGCTTATCGGTAGCGTTTAACTAAAGGGATATAGCACTTATCACTAAGAATGAACGCTGCTTTCCATAGATAAGTGAAGAGAGCGAAAAGACTTTTGGATCTGCTAAGGTCCTCAAGGAAAGAGATTGCAGGATACTTTTGATGGCAGGACAACGGGATTTTCTTATATACACCTCACCAGTTTCACACAAGTAGTAAATTCGGAGAGCTATGTAGGGCATGCAGCACACGTACCGGTCAGGGCGGCAGCTATCCTCACCGAGATCGTCGTAGGTTGCCACCAAGAGATTGGTATCGCCAGAGGGAAGGCCAGCACTCGAAGCTGTAAAACACTGCAGATAGAGGAGGGTTAGTAACCTAACATATTTTTATTCCAATGTCCCCATGTGTCAATGCCGGAAGGGAAGTGGAATAGTGAGATATTCGCAAAAACGTACGTAGTAGGACGCGATGATCCTGATAATTTCATCCGACAGGTTGAGTTTGCGTAGGCACTGCGACGGCCGCACGGGCATAAGTTAGTAGAGGAGCCAATATTGGTATTTTCATAAAGAACGATAACATCAAGTTATCTACGAGTCGAAGCCATAGGGAAAAGATAACAGAAACGGAAGGCTACCTTTAAATCATCAAAGACCTCATCCTCATGCTCAACATACTTTCGACCCATAAGCTGACGTCGCCATTCCTCTTCTAAGGGACCCTTGTCATGAATATTCACATCCTCATCTTGTTGGGGGGCGGACATAGGGAAATCAATGATTAGAAGTATCTAGCAAGCTTTGCTTTACTTAAAAGGATTGATATCATGAGACGGAAGATTAATTGGTACTGAAGGAGTTTTCGAAAGCTCAAGATGAGGAATAGGGTACGTGGAGAGACCAAGGGGACGGGTATAATCCTTCAGAATTTAATAGAAAATAAAAAAAATAAATAGGTTCCTTTATCTAATATATATTAGAATACTTAATTTATATTACTATTTATATTATTTATATATATTAGAGTTCTCTCTACGCCTACCTCCTTAGAGGATAGCTTTAAAGTTAACTAGGGTTAGTACTTATTAGAGAGGAGTATTAAGGATAAGATAAGGTAGACTTTATTATACTAGTTTAGTATATAAATAATATTTAGTATCTAATAATTAAGGATTAATTATATAAAGGAGATAATATAAGTTAAGTATAAGGCTTCTATTTACTAGGAAAATATTATTATTTATATAGATATAAGAACTTATATAATAGCTTGAGATTACTCTTATTTAATCTAAGTTATATATATAAGTAGTATTAAGTAGTACTCTACTTACTCTACTTATACTAGTTAAGGCCTAATAAGTAAGTAAGCCTTAACTTACTTATTATACTAAAACTTCTTAGATTATAATAATATAATACTATAGGTATTTACTTATTATTACTATCATTAAATAGTACTATTTACCTAGTACGCCTTCCTTATAAAAGGCTTCCGCACCTTATATACTTAGATAGAATTCCTATATATAGAGAAGGTATCTTCTTTCTATATTAATATTATAAATTAGTTATAATATATAGTAGTAATACTATAGATCTTATTCTATATTACTAAATACTATAATTATATTAATAAAAACTACTAGCCCTAGTAGTACTAGCCTTATAGTACTAGTCCTTAATAGCCTTCTACTCCCTACTATTATATTCCTACTATTAGATAAACGGCTACTACGGCTACTAGTCTATTAGCTATCTAAGTAAAATAAGGTATTAAAGCCCTTATTACTAGAAATACTATATCTAGGTATATTTACCTAGTCCCTTACTATTACCTTTACTACTACTTCTCTAAAGTAAAAGGTAATATATCCCTACTTATATTTCTACCTTACTAGTAGTATATAATTAATAAGCTAGCTTCTAATCTAGTACTCCTTAATTAAGTAATCTATTAATTATACGAGATTAATTTATTTTTTAAGAGTAGTAGCCCTATTACTAATAAGCTTATAGTAAAGTCTTAGAGAGTACTTAAGTTCTTTACTATATATTACTTATAGCTAGAAGACTTACCTCCTAACCCTAAGGATAATAATATCCTAGAATTATCTACTATATCTATTACCTTATAATATACTAGGTAAGTATTATTACCTACTACTATAGAACGCTTCCCGCCTAAGTAGGTAGTTAATAAATATAGATTTAATATTAATATTTAAGTCTAGCGTATTAAGCTTAAGAGGGTAAATATTATCCTAATAAGCTTTAAACTTATACTACTACTATCTAAGTATTACGATCCCGTCTAACGGCAAGAGAGAAGTGGGGTAAAGAGAGCTAGCGGTAGTAATAATACAAGAACCTAATTACTATTTAGTATCCCCTTAGGATAGGTGTAACTTAGTTAAGAGAATAACTGTTTTAAGTTAAGCACGAAGCTCCTAAACTATAGGTAAGGACCGTGACTATATAGTAGAAGGAAACCCCTCGCTCGACTGGCTCGCTGGGCTCGCTCGATGTCGAGCCTCCTAAGCTAACCGAGCGCTCCCCGGGATCGCTCCATCTAGGACGAGCGATCCTGCGATCCTATCACGTGATAATCCCCCAGATTATCTATAGTCGTAATACTAAGATACTAATACTAGTACTAAGTATAACTACTACTACCTTCTTAAAGGCCTAGTAAACTAAAATAGCTAGTATTATTACCTAGGCTATATATATATTTAATTAGATATAACTAGGTAATCTATAACCTATTATAGTAGGTCTTTAATAAGGACCTTATTTATCTACCTCTACCTCTACCTTTAAGCCTTAGAATATAGGATACTTTAATCCTAACTTATAGGTAATACCTATTAAAGTAAAAGATAACTATAATATCTATTATAATATCTTTAGTTTTATTAACTATCTCTAAGTTAAGGTAGCTAATATAGATCCTACTATATTAAGATAGAATATAGATTCCTATTTACTTAGTACTACTAATAAGTAGTATATTAACTAGCTTAATAAACTTAGCTACTCTAGCTTATATAATAATCCTAATAGTATTAATTAATAGTATAAGAGTCTTAAAGTAAGATTCTATAACTCCCTAGGTAAGTTACTAGCTTTACTTAAATTAGTCTAATATATAATTAAAGATATAAGGAATTATTATAATTTAGCTAATTATATTAATACTATTATTCTTAATAGTAAAAATACTAGCTTTACTTCTATAAAAGAGGTATAAGTTAGATTAGTATATAAATATATAGATAGAGAATTATAATAGACCTTACCTTATCTAAATAAAAAGTCTACTATTAGTAGCCTTCTTATAAAGCTTTATTATAAAAAAGATATCTAGTTTAATATATATAAGAAGCCTTCTATAAATGTAATAAGGTCCTTATTATAAGTAAATAAGTAATAGTTATAAGGGAGTAAATAAGGTTAGTAGAATTCTAATTTTAATTATCCTCCTTTTAATTTAAATATATATTAGTAGAATAGCTAGTATAATAATAATTTTAGACCTTATAATAGCCTATTAAATCCTTATAGGGGTAGACTATTAGTAATCTATTTTATAACTTATAGAACTATAGTAATAATAATTTATAGTAACTATAAAATATCTAAGTAAGGATTTTACCTAGAGGTTACTAATAGTTATAAATTACTAGTAGAAATATAAATATAATAGCTAGGATATAGTAGAATAATATTAATAATAAAAATCCCTATTATAAGCTACGTTTTTAAAATAAGCCTTTCTAAGTAAATACCCTACGTCTATATAATAACCGGGTCTACTAAGTAACTACTAAGGATAAGGAAGGCGATAATAATAAGGTCCTTAATAAGTAAGAATAATATAATACTTATAAGGAGGGGTACTATTAAGGTATTAATTAATCTTAAGTAGATTAATAGATAGACTAAGACTAAGCTCTACTAGAGCTTTTAAACTCTACTACTATTAATAAATTAGGTATTAATAATATAGTAGAGAACTACTTTATAAATCTAAAATTACTTAAACTAATATACTATTTATATACTACTATATTTAAATTAAATAATACCTTATATAAGTATCTTTACTCGGCTTATATCTTAAAGGGAAAGCCTTTTATAATACCTACCTCTATTAAAGTAGGTAAATTAAGTAAATTATCTAAGTCCTTAGTTATTTAATCTAATTCTATTAATATTACTATTAAAGGCTATAGCTTCTAGGGGTATTACTATATTACTATCCTTGTAGTATTTTCAGCTAGTAGTAATAAATACTATATCTATATAGATACTAGTACTTAAGTAAGTCTAATTAATTAAGACTTTTTACTTATAGTATCTCTAATAATTTTAATAGAAAAAATACCTATACTTATAACTATAAGAGGTATTAGTAATAAAAAATATAATATTAGTAAATTTACTAAAATTCCTATATTCTTTAAAAGCCTTAATAGAAGAGTTACTTTAATAGAATATAAGTTCTATAGTATAAATAATCTATTAGCTAAAGTACTTATTACTATAAATATCTTAAAGCCTAAGCGAATAGTTATTAACTTTAGGGATAACTTAATAAAAATTAATTCCTATTAGAATATAAAAATACCTATTATAATTATTAGTTAAGGTTCTTATATTACTACCTTAGTATTTATTAAGAAATAAATAAATATACTAGCTTATAGTAACTTTACTATACTAATCTTAGGCTCTTAATATTAGATATTAAAATTACTTTAAGACCGCGATTTTATATTTAAACCTAAGGTATTAAATAATCTATTACTATATATACATATTATTAATACTATATTATCTTATATCTTTATTTATAATAATACTAATAGACCTATTATACTTATATATAACTAGGCCCTTAGTAAAGTTACTAAATATAAGTTAGCTAGTTATTTTCCTATTAACTCTAATAATAAAGCTCTTGTAAGTAAACCTTCTACTAAGATAAATAGGTAGGTAAGGTTTAGTATATATAGTTTACTTACTACTATAATAGCCTTTATAAGTATAATAAGCTCTCCTTAAGTAACTGTAATAAATCCTTAGGTAGCCTAAGTAGATAAGGCCCTTAATACCTTACTAATTAAGGTATATTATCCTACTAGAGTTATAATTTATAGTACTATACCTTAGGTAGCTATATTAATTACTACTATAGTTAATAAATTTTCTAATCTTTAGAAAGATACTAGTAATATTATTAGTATTCCTAAGTTATAGTATATAGAGATCCCCTTACTTAATAATTAGGAAGATTTATATAAACCTAGTTAAGTATATATATACCCTCTTAGTTAATAAGATAAGGAAGTAATTAATATAGAATTTAATAAGCTTTATTCTTAGGGACAGCTGAAATAGATAAATATATCTATACTATTCTCCTTCTCTTACTTTATTATTTAGAAAAATACGCCTAACGGTTTAAAAGGCCGTATTATTATTAATATTAAGGTATTAAATAAGATTATAATATCTAATACCTACTCTATTCCTCTTTAATTAGAAATACTTACCCTACTATAAAATACTTTATATATTTTAACTATTAATACGATAAGCTTCTTCTACTAATAGTAGGTAAAGTAAGACTATAAGTATTATCTTATAATAGCCTCTTATAAAGGCTAGAAAATATTTAATATCCCTATTATAAGGTTTAGAAACTCTCTAGTATATATCTAATATATAATTAATACTATACTTTAGGAGTTTTATTACTTTTACTATATATATATAGATAATATAGTAATTTTCTCTACCTTATTAGATAAATATCTTAGGTACCTTTATAAAGTCTTTAGTAAACTAGATAAATATAATATATATTTATCTCCTAAAAAGTTATTCCTTAGATACTTATTAATCTATTTACTTAGATAAAGGGTTAATACGCTTAGTCTATTAATAGCGGCTAAGAAACTTACTATAATTATTATACTTATATTCCTAGATACCCTAGGTTAGCTTAAGAAATACCTAGGTATAATAGGTTATAATAGGTAGTATATAGTATTCTACGCTACTATTATAATACCTTTACTACTACGTAAAACTTTACTTATTAAGTTAATTAGTATTAGAGGTAATATATATAAGAAAATAGCTAGTAGACTAAAGGTCTTAGTACTTACTCTTAAAGAGTTAAATACTTTTTACTATTTATAAAAGCTTTTTACTTCCCTAAGTATCCTTTACTACTTTAACAAATAGCGTTAACTATTTATTAATCTAGATATAAGTAAGAAATTTAGGTTTAAAGCTATTATCTACTATATTATTAAAGACGCTTATAAATAAGGCCCTTCTTCTATAGTTATAATAGTAGGATTATCTAAGTTCTCTAAGTAAAAATCTTAGTAACCTATTTTATTTCTTAGTCGTTTACTTACTAATACTAAGATAAGATATTAGCCTACTAAGCTTAAAATTACAGGGTTAGTATAAGTTATTAAGAAGGTCTATTATATAATTAAGGCTATAAGAAAGCCTATTATAATTATCTATATAAATTACTTAGCTATAGTTTTAATAGTAAGGTAAATAAGTTTAAATATAGTATTAACTAAAAAACTTAATCTCCGCCTTATTAGAGTATTAGAATATCTTTAATAATTCTACCTAGATATCTATTATAAACTAGGTAAAGTAATTATAGTACCTAATACCTTATTAAGACTAGTAAGCTGTAAATATTATCTATATTAAGATATAAAGGGTAAGTTAAATACCTTATCTATAAAATACTTCCCTATTAGCCTTATTAAGATAAGTAATACCTTTTAAGATTAGCTAGTTACTAGTTATTAAGGTAAACCTTAATAGGTAAGAATAATTAAGATAGTTAGGTAGAATAAGGACCTTTATAGTAACGCCGTAACCCTAGTATATAAATTTATTAGTTAGGTTCTATATTTTAAGGATAATAAACGAGGGCTACGTCTATATATCCCTTCTACTATAGAAGTAGAAGTATTTAAGCTTATATATAATAAATTAGAATACCTAGGCTACGTCTATATATATAAAAGGCTAATAGAGGGTTTATATAGTTATAACTTATCTAAAAAGCTTTATAAATTTATCTACTATTACCCTTAATATTAGTATAACTAGATACTATAGTATAAGCCGTATAGGTTATTATAACCTATCCTATTACTTACTTAGCCGTTCTATATAATTACTATTAACTTTATCCTAGTATTCCCCTTAATTATAAAAGGCTTTAATATTATCTTAATAGTTATATATAAATTTTCTAAAGTAATTATACTTATTCTAGGTAAGACGACTTAGACGGCGAAGGATTAGGTAGTAATACTACTTAATAGATTAGCTAATATAAACTAGGGTTTACCCTAAGTAATAATCTTAGACTATAATAAAAAATTTATTATATAATTATAGTAAAGTATCTTTTATTATCTAAAAATTAATTTACTTTACTTAGCTACCTAGTACCCTTAGACTAATAGTTAGTTAGAATAATTAAACTAAACTATTAAAATAGCCCTTTAGTACTATATTACTATTATTAAGTATAATTCTCTATAGCTATCTATTCTTCTAAGAATAATAGTAGCGCTTAATAATTATACTAAATATACTTCTATAAGTAAAACACCTATTAAAGTACTTTATAGATTTTAAATAAAGGAGGTATTAGATCTACTAAAGCCTAAGGTAGATTATATACTACTAGAGATTATAACTACCTTACTAATAAGGCCCTTATTACCTATTATAAAAGTAACGCCGTTAATTATATAAGTACTCTAAGCACCTATCTTTATAATAGAATATTAACCTTCTTATATTAATATAAAAGACGCTATTACTTTTACCTTACTTAAGATAAAGGACTACTATAACTTAAAGTATATAGTAAAATTCTTTAATATTAATAACCTTATAAACCTATACTTATATAAGGGCTATAGGATTCCTAGTATTATATTAAATAAGCTTAGCTAATAGTATATTAGCCCCTTTAAGGTCCTTAATAGAGTAGGTAGTCTAGCTTATAAGTTAGAGTTACTATATATAATAAATATTCACGACGTTATCTTAATAGCCTATCTTAAACCTACTATTAATCTAGTAGATAACTTATATTAACGCCGCCGCCTATCTACCCTACCTATTATTATTAATAGAGACGTTAAATATAAGATTAAATAACTCTTATAGAAATACTATATTTATTATAACCGCGGTTAGTCTACCTAGTACTTAGCCTAATAGCTAGGTTATAGACTAGAGGATAACTAATAGATACTAGATTATTACCTATTAAATACTCCGGAGCTTATCTAGGTATATAAAGAGGTAAATAGTCCTAAGGTAGGAGCTAAAGAATAAGTTAGTAATAATCTTCTTACTATAATAGAAAATGCGGAAATTAGGACCCTAACCTTATTACAGCTTATTAGTTAGTTAATAAGTCCCCTAGATTCCTTTCCTAGACTAGCGCGAATATTAAAAGTTAGATATTTCTTCCTATTCTACCTACCTACTTACTAATACTTTATAATATTTTTTATTTAAATAAAGTTATATAACTTACTTTTAGCTATCTACTACTTTAAAAATAATAAAAATCGATATAGTAGTTTAAAAGATATATTAGAATAAATAGATTTACCTACTAAATTTAGCGACTATCTAATATCTTAGTATATCCCTACTACCTAACTAATTTTTTCTTCCTACCTTATTTTTATTATTAAATACCTTATTATAGATATTATTCCTCCCCCTTATAATCTACGCCTTATAAGCTATACTAATTATCTTTAAAGTATATATTATTACCCTTCTTATATTAAATATAGCTCCTCTAGCTCCCTACTAATACCTTCTAAGCGCGTAGCTCTTTCTAAGCTATACCCTAATACTATTAATAAGAGGGTTAAATCTTATAAGAGTAACGGTATAAGGCGTATTAGACGCCTAAAGAAGACTAATTTAGGAACCTAGATTAAATCTAGGAACCTACTAGTAAACCCTAGAAATATTACGTTAATAGAACCTCGCCTTAAAGAAAACTTATTAAGTACTCGCCTTTATAACCCCCTTAATAAGGGTATTACTCCCTAGTAGCGTATAGCCCTTACTAATATAACTATTTAAGTAGTTATTCTACCTAGGAACCCCTAGTAATATACTCCCCTAGCCTTTAAAGAAGCCCCTTAAGAATTTACTCTATAGCCTTCCTTTAAATACTATTAATATACCTATTACTAGTATACTTAATAGGAGGCTAATATAGAGGATAATACTAAATACTAACCTCCTATTTAATAATACTTATACTAGTAGTAGAACTATATATATTAGGGGCGGACGCTAGGCTAAGGATATTAAGTATATAAGGATCCTTAGATAGTAGGAGATATAGTACCCTACTTAGTTAATAAATTACTTAACCTCCTTATAAATAGATATCTATACTATAACGTACTATTATAGAAAAATAAATATACTACTTTAAGGGATAGTTAATAGCTATATTATAATAGTAGGAAGAATAATTATTTATCCCTTAACTAGTTATATAAGCTAGCTAATATTAACTTATTACCTAAGGGGCCTTAAAAGAAGGCTAAGCTTAGGGTATAATTTATTAATAAATTATTTAGTAATATAGATAATATTATTATTAATAGATAGTTTATAGAAAGGAGGACTATATATAGTAAAGAATTTTTAGATAATATTATTAGCTATAATAATTATCTCTCCTTTACTAGTAAGGGTATAACTAATATTAATACCTATATTAGTTAAACTACCTTCTAGATCTAGAGGTCTATTTATTATTTAATAGGTCCTCTTATTACTAATAATAGCTTGAGGCTAAAATTCGCCCTAGATCTATATACTAGATAGTATATAGGAGTAACTAGATATTCGCTATTAATATTTTAATAATCTAATTAAGATACCCTTACTTCTACTTAGTATACCCTCTAGTTAATTAACCTATATATCTAGGGGTTTAAATCCTATTATAGCCGCCTTAAGGAGAATAAATTATAATATCTTATTAATATTATAAGCGTCTATATCTAATAGCTAAATCTTAAATAATAGGATAAGGGTACTTATAATTACCCTACTTTTATAGAAGTAGCTCGTATTATAATAACTCCTAATAACGTTATAAGAGGCTAGATTAAGTAGGATATCTATATTAAAACTATTAAGGGGGGCCTTATAATAATTCCTAATTAGTATCCTTTCTATATAACCCTTTAATATCCGCTCCTATTTCCCTTTAATAAATAGTTGTAGTATAACTACCTTCTATTAACTAGCTCCTAGGCGATTATCTACTATATATATTATAACGGAACCGTATTACTAGTACGCTTACCTAGTATACCTTAATTAGTAGCGATAATAAACTAGAGTAGGAAGAGGGTAGTAACCTTAAGTAGAAACTAGACTAGTATATTACTAGTAAGTATATACGTTAGGGTCGTAGTAGGTCTTAGCGAGTAATAAGATAATAATTTTATATAAAATAGATATAAGTAAGACTATTTAATATATTTCCCTAGTTATTTTCTAGACCTAAATCCGCTTAATTATAAATAGTTCTAAATAATTCAGATATTAGTTAGGGGATAGTTAATATAATTTAAATAATTAGCTAATTAATATTTATATCTAGCCTAATTTCTTTAATTATACTATTAATATCTAGATATTAATAGAGCTTAATAACCTAAATTAGTATTATTAGAATTAATAAACTATTTAAGTAGGCTACTACTCTAGCCTAATAGATAGGCTTAATACTAATATAGATATCTCGCTTAAAGATATTAGTAGTAAGGTAACTATCCTCCTATTAATAATACTAGGAAGCCTACATACTATAAAAGTAAGAATATAAGACGCTATAATAATAATCTAAAAAAGGGGTAAACCTAAATTTTTTATTACCTTTATATATAATTCTAAGTAGCCTAATATTTAAAGCTTACTAGTATCTAGTTAGATATTAGAGTACTATTATAACCTAATTACTTATATCTTTAATTAAAAGCTCTAGGAGCTAATAAAGGACCTCTTTAAATAATATATTCTTAAAGTTTATATAAGCTACTATTATATTATTAAGTTTTAAAAGCGAGGTCTTCTATATACTTATATTCTCCTTATTATATAAGAGGAGGATTAGATCTAGATAGTTAGTAATATTAATAGTATTATTTAAGTATTTATCCCCCCTTAATAGGATAATAATATACTATATAAGTTAGTCTTATAATAGATAGTTTATAATTACTATACTAGCGTTCCTAGTAATAGATATTTTAATTAGGAGAAGAATTATTATAATAAGGCTTTTCTAAAGGATTTTTACTAAGAGATATCTTTTATATCTAATAGGAGTTATCCTCTTTATAAGTATCTAGTTAGCGATAGGATAGTAGTAATAACGGGCGAATAAGCGTACGCGTAAAGACTACAGGTAACGTACTAGGCGTTATATACGAACTTATAGGAAGGAGACGAGAGGGGGGAAGGGGACGGAGGAGGTGGTAGAAGTGGTAGTAGGAGGGAAGTAAGAGGGGAGGCTCTTAGGGTCGCGACGACAGGACCCCTAATACTACTAAAGTTCCCGGAAATTAGGGAGAAAGAGTAAGGGAGATAAGGCTAGGAAGGTTAAGATATTATAAAGTCTATTATAAAAGTAAAGGATATAATCTAGGCGATCTAGAGTCTCCGGTTTAAGGAGATAATAGAGGCGATATAGGGCGTTACCTAGGTCGCTCTTTATACTATAATAGGAGGCTTTAAGGCTGCGGAGGTACGTATTACTAAGCTAGAAACGCGTCTAGAAAGAACGGGGAGGGATAGGAACGCGTCGGTAGGGTATAGTAGGGGGTTATAGGCCTAGGTAGCTGGGGCTAGTATAGGGACTAGGTCCTAGTAAAGCCCGGGCCTGAGGATAGGACCGGGCCTAGGGGGGACGCGAGGTAGCTAGCCACTTAATTAATTAGACGTTTAGAGGATAAGGGAAGTAGTAGTACGATTCGGAGATAAAGAAGGCTATAAGAAAGCGAGTTAGATAGAAAAAGAGGAGCTTATTAAAAGCTTTATTAACCCGGTAAATACAGTTATAAGGAATATTATTAGTGCTTATACTAGGGGCACGATAGACGTAGTACTATAGACGGCGACGGTTAAAGGGCGTAAGGCCCTTAAGAGAATATAGGAGTAGGCGAGCGTAGCCTACCCCTTAGTGAAGGTAGTAAGGAAGACCTTCTACGTAGCGGCTAAAGGGGCGTGTATAAACCTCCTTAATAAAAAGGAAAAGGAGAAGGGGCTAGCGAGAATTAGGGAGGATAATATTATTACCTACCTAAATACTAACTTTACTAGTTTTAAGTAGGTAAAATATATAGCGAGACTAAGGTAGGATAGGAGTAAAAAGACCTACTTAACCCTAATTATCGGGGTAGCGATACCGGAGGCGGTAAACCGCCTAGTTCGAGGAGGGATAGCTCTTAGTAGTAGTCTCTTAGTCTATAAGAGATAGGAGTAAGGAGTAGAGATAAGATAATACTTTAACTACTATAAATACGGACACTTTACGCGAGAGTATTAAAGGGAGAAGAGGTACGGCTATTATATAAGTAGCTATAGCTTAGCGGATTATATTACGGGCGAAGGAGTAATAATATACGCTACTTATAAAGGAGGCTATAAGGTATAGAGTAAGGACTACCCGGTTAGGCGAAGGGAGTACTAGAGAGTAGTATAAAGACGCCGGACTAGGCCGGCGTTCTATAATACGTAGGGCTTACGGGGAGCTAATACCCGCAGCGAAGAGGAGATAGACGCAGATAGTTTTAGGGTAGTCTAGGGTATATTAAGGAAGAAAAAGTCACCGGTATAAGCGGAAAGGGAACTATAAGACCTAGCCCCTCCCCGATAAAGAGGGCGGCCAACTACGATAGTCTAAATAGCCCGAAAGGAGGTAGGATAATAGGTCCTCCCGCTACCCTAAGGGATACCTAGGGTTGAGGTTACCCTTAGGGGCGCTTAGGTTATAGACGACTAAATAGTAGTAGACTCTAGCCTTATACCGACTATATAGTAGGATAACCGCTTAAGATCCTGCAGTATAACGTACGAAAAGAAAAGGACGGCGTATAAACGCTACTCCTAGAAGATACTAAAGTCTAGTAAATAGATATCTTAGTAATATAAGAGCTATAGACTAACCCGAGGACTAAGTCGATATACGACCTATTTTATAATAGGTTCCACCTAGTTTATAGAGCTAAGGAGAATACTCGGGTATACTTTTATATTAATTAAAGAGTTAATATAAAGAGCTAGAAGGCGGACTTCTTAAGCGGCGACTACTACTCGCTGAAAGTTAGCCTTAGGAAAGGGTAATAGGGAATATAAGGGGATAATATCTAGATATATAATATTTATAGCCCCTCTCCGACGACGTATAAGTTAAAGGACGGCCTAATAATAATCCCTCTAATAGTAGAGGCTTTAAAGAGGCTAGGGGAATATATCCTCCTCGGGGACTTTAATCTCTACTATCCCCGGTAGAATAATAAAGGGAGAAGTATATACTACGTTATAGCAGATATATTACTAGGCGAAACGAGTAAATATAGTATAGAAGTTACCCTACCGGAGGGTACGGTAATATAGCGAGGGAGAGGTTTAAAGTCGATAATCGACCTAGTCTTTACTACTAAGGGTACTACTAACGTACTCTAAAACTACGGCCTAAGGGCAGACCTCTAGTATAGATCTAACTACCTCCCGGTATACACGGAATTCGAATGGAGCTAGGAGAGCTAAACCCTAGTCTAGAGGAGGGCGTAGAAGATACTTAAAGATAAGGAAGTCGCCACGAATATAAGGAATAGGGCCTAGTAGCTTAGACTTTCTCTAGGGCTCCCCTAGATTAGATCCGCCGGCGAGGCGGATAAGTACCTAGGGTAGATACTAGATAGGTTCCAGGCTATCGTATAGGAATATATTCTATAAGCGAAGCCGTCTAGTAAGGTAAAGTCCTTTTAAAACTTAGCTTATAAGGATATAACGTAAAGGGCTAAACGGGAACTAAAGGCCTACTACCGGTACTATAATACGGAGACGAGGGAGACTCTAAGAGAAGCGGAAAGGGCGAAGGTAGCTATAATCTAAAGAGAGAAAACCCTCTACTTCCGGGCGGCTATATACTAGGCCTTAGAAGATCCTCGGGGGGTATAAGTACTAGCCCGGTAGGGGAAGAATAAGAGTATATCGCTAAGAGCCCTACCTAAGTTCCCCTCCCTAAGTAGATAAGACGGGACGCTAGCGGCTACCTTCGAGGAGAAGGTAGAGCGCCTTTAGGAAACCTATTTCCTAGCCCCTTTAAGGGCAGATTTAGAAGATATTACCGAGGTAGAATACCTAAGCCTAATACTAGGGGGAGGGGATCTAACGGAGGCGGAAGTCTATAGCTTTATAAAGAGACCATCGCAGGATAAGGCTCCTAGGATAAATAGGATTCTAAATAGGTTCCTACGCGCCGTATATAGTAAACTAGAGGAGGAGATCCGCTATCTCTTCTAGGGGTGCTTTAAGATTAGATACTACCCCCGGAAATTTAAAGAGGCTAATATAGTAATCTTAAAGAAACCGTAGAAGGAGAACTATACTAATCCTAAGTCCTATAAGCCGATTACCCTCTTAGATACCTTAGGAAAGATATTTAAGACGGTAATAGCGGCTAGGCTTAGAGATTACGCGGAGGCTAATAACCTCCTTCTAGAGGAATAGATAGGTATAAGGTAAGGGAGATTAGTAGAAACCGCGCTAGAAATAATTACTAATATAGTCTATATAATATAGGGAATAAGGAAGAGGAATATAGCGAGCCTCCTCTCCCTAGATATCGCCGGAGCCTTCGATTACGTCTCCTACTCTAGGCTACTTTATATAATAAAGATAAAGAGGGTCTTAAAGAGGATAGTACGCTAGATAGTAAGCTTCCTAATAGAGAGGGCGACTTTAATTACCCTCGGTAGGAGGACGAGTTAAATAGAGTTAGTAGAGATAGGGATCCCCTAGGGCTTACCTATCTCTCCGATATTATTTCTATTTTTTAATACTCCCCTAATTAAGGAGTATAAAAAGTTAAAGCTACTAATTTAAGTCGGCGGATTTATAGATAACGTCTATCTACTAGCTTATAATAGGAGTACTAAACGGAACTACGAGGTTCTAGATAAAGCTTATAAGGTATACTTATAATAGGCGAAGACCTATAAAGCCTTATTTATACCGAAGAAGTACGAGCTCGTTTATATAACCCGTAGAACGAAGGGTATAAAGATAGACGTAATAGTTAAGCTCGAGGGAATTAAAGTTAAACTAAAGATATTAATTAGGGTCCTAAGACTTATACTTAATAGTAAGCTAAATTAGAATATACACCTAAGGAAGGTATAAGCTAAGATAGATAACTAGATTTAGGCGCTCTACTACGTCGCCGGCTTTATATAAGGCGCGATTCTACCGGTTAGTAGGCTTATATACGCGGTAGTAGTAAGGCCTATAATAAAGTTCGCGGCGCTAATATAATATAGCCTAAAGAATACCCCCGGGGTAGTAGGGAAGCACGTAAAGACCCTGACGACGATCTAGAATAAAGGACTACGTAAAGTACTAGGGACGTATAAGGCCACCCTAATTCCGGTCTTTAAAGTAGAGGCGGGAATCCCGTTAGTAAGAGACTTCCTTAATAAGGCCCTACTACGGAGTAAGATCCTTTAAGGGATATATAAGATAGTCCTAAGAGGGAACGCGAAGATTAAGTCTCGGTTATAACTAAAAAGGGGTAGGAGGCTACGCCCTCCGCTACCTCTATTAGCTAAGAAGGAGTCTTAGGCGAAGCGGTCGCTAAACGGGGTACTTAATAACCTAATACTATAGAAAAGGATACTAACCTAGTAGGAAGGCCGGTAGTAGGGCCGGTAGCGCCACTACTAGCGGGGATTAGAGGGCCGAAACACGAGCCTAGTATAGAAGGGCGACCTAGTAGGGGGGAGATAGGACCTCTATAAGGGCCTAAAGAAGCCGGAGAGCTCTGTAGTAGTCTAGTTACGCACGGATAAGATTAGGTTTAACTACTTCTTATTTATTAGGAAGGTTCCTAGAATCCTAAGTCCTAGCTACTTATACGGGGTAGCGAGGTAGACCGGTAAATACGTCCTACTATTCTATCCTAACTATTATACTAGTAGGAGTTAGATATTACTAGAGGCTAGGTTAGAAGACTATAGTACTATTCTCTTATTACTAATAGGGATAAGCGCGGCGGCGAGGTAGTTAACTAGGTTAGGCGCCCTCTACTAGTTTATACTAGTAAAAGAGATATTAGCGAGAACTAATAGAGAGGAAGGGCTCCGCCCTAATTAAAGAGAAGAGAATATAGTTAATAAAACCTTAGTGTTATAGATAGTAGACTCGACCCCTTAATATACCGCCCCGATAGTAGGCCTATTAGGGGGGGGAGGGAAGGAGCCGAATAATAGTATAGCCTGCGGATAGTAGGTAGAGTTTTTATCCCTTAGCTAGGTTTCTCCCCGAACGACAGGTACGCTAGGCGTACCCCCTAAAAAGTCTACCCTTATTAGCTTTAGCTAGTATAGGAGTATAATTAATTAATTAATTAATTAAGTATCTAGTTAGCTCCCTTAAACCTAATTCCTCTATTAATAATAGGTAGGTTATCCCTTATAACTCCTACCTATTAAAGAAATATAGTACTTATATTAATATTAAGATCTATAACTCTATTAAGTCTATTTTCTATCTATATAAATATATTTATAAGGGACCTAATTAGGCTAATATCTCCCTTACTAGGAATTATACGCGTAATAATAATAACCCTACTCCTAATAGCTAGCTGTAATAGTAAGGGGAGTTAGTAGATAAGATTATAGAGTATTAGTCCGCTCGCTAGATTAAGTCTATTAAGGCTATCTAGAAGATACTCTTATTTAATATAAATATTATAAAGCCTTATATAAAGTATTTATAAATCTACCTCCTAGACTAATAGCATACCCTTTTTAAGCTAGCTAATAACTAGGCTACTAATAAGGCTATTAAATAAAAGCTAATAGATAGTAATAAGCTTTATAAGACTATATTAATAGAGTTTTTTAATATAAACTATCTTACTAAGGAAGCTTATAATAATAGTTAGCTATTACCTTTTATAAAATAGAATAGGAAATATCTAGCTATTATAAGGGATCTACTTAACTATTTATACGCGGATTTTCCTAAGTTCTTTATATAGAATAAAAGAAATAAATATTAGAAAATATATAAAAAAGGGGAGACTCTTAAGTATATTAATTTTATTAATCTAAAAACTAAGGATCTCTACTATTACTAACTACTCCTCTATTATATTAAAGGGGCTATATTATTTAATAACCTCTAGATAGTAGATAGCTAGCTAATAGGATAGAAGGAGGCCTACGTAGAGCTTAGGTTAACTAAAAATAATAAATATACTAATAAGATCCTTAATAAAAGAAAGGATTTTGGGAGGTTATAAGCTATATAATCTTTTTATATTAGTATTAGTTAAACTCTAACCTACTAATACCCTTATATTATAGAATAAGTATAAGGAGTATATCTTAAATAACTACTTATACCTCCTATAATAGGATTTTTTAATACTTTAAATACTAGATAATTATTATAAGTAATAGTTATTTATAGAATAATACGCCTTATACCTAATTAATAGCTAATTAGAATATTAATTAACCCTTAAATATACTAAGGATCTAGCCTAATATAACCTACCTATTCTAACTATCCTATTTAATAATTTTAATAATATTCTAAATAGACTTTTATAGGAAGAAATATCTTACTAAATTACCCCTAATAAGGCTAAGGTCTTATAAAATAGGCTAAATACTAACTAATACTACGCTACTAATTAGATTATCACCGCTATTAATACTAATATAAACGATAAATTTAGTACTCTAAGTACCCTATTCTTCTTTAATAGTACTAGGGGGACTAGAAAGATAATAGTATAAAATACTATTATAGAAAGGCTATATTCCTAGTAAAAGGTTACTCTAGTAGTAGTATCTTCTAATATTATATTAATACTATTATAAGGAGGTTAGATAGCTTACTTATAGTCTAAAATACCCCTAGACTCTAATACTACCTCCTTATATAGGATTAAAAAGGGTATAAATCTTACTAAGCTAATTAAGTAAGCTTATATTATCTTTTAAGATAAGTCTCTTATATAGAGTTAATATAATATAGAAGCTATTAGTCGTAGCCTTTAAGATATCTATAGTAATAACTAGGCCTACTTTAAGGGTAAGGTAGTCTACTTTTATAGGGACTTCTAATAAAAACTCCCTATTATTCTAAGAGGATCTAGTAGCTAGGTTATTAAGGCGTATCTTTAAAAGGCCTATTTATAGAATAAGGTTATATATTTAAATCTTACTATTAATAAGCGACTTAATAACCCTAGCCTAATAGATATTATATGTTATAAAATAGGACTATTTATAAGTAATCTCCTTACTATTAGTAATAGTATTAATATCTAGAAAAGCCCTACTACTAATAAAGAGGTATTATATTAGAAATATAGTTATACCCCTAGAAATACTATTAATAATTTAGTTAAGAATATCTATACTAATATTAAGATAAATATCTCTTAGAGGGATTATCTATTAGAATAGGCTATCCTCGCTATTACTAATAAAGACGTTACTAGTATTAATACTAAAATAATATCGTGTATCCCTAGTAATATAATAATATACTAGAGTATTAATTATATTATATTAGAAGAAGATAATAAACTCTTCCCCTCTAAGTACTTTTATAGTTTCTATAAACCCTCCCTACCGTCTTATAAGCTATACGTTAAGCCGGGCGTACCTATTATACTACTAAGGAACCTCGATCCGCTACGTCTATATAATAGGACCTAACTATAAGTAATAAGATATAGTAAGTATATCTTTAAGGGGGAGATTATAAGTAGTACTTATAATAGCGAGAAGGTAATACTATTTAAGACGCTATTATAATCTAAATAAAATAATAGGCGGATTCCTACCCCCTTTATTTATAAGTAATACCCTATCTAACCGGTATTTATTATAACTATTAATAAATTATAAGGCTAATTAATAAAGTATATAGATATTAACTTATAGACTAGGCCTACTTTTAGCTATAATTAGTTATATATAACTCTATTACAGGTAATAAGATAGAGAAACCTCTATATTATTAGGCCTAAAACTCCTAAATATATATCTAGCTAAATAATAAGAAATATTATATATAAGTAGGTACTATTAGATAATAAATAGACTACCTTTAATATATTAGTTATAACTTACTATTAACGCCTAGATCCTATTAATAGCTACTTAATAGCTTATAAGAATACTAATTATAATATTAGAAGTATAAAAACGGCCTAATACTATACTTAGTTATATAGCTATATCTTTATATTAAACCGTAATATTAGACTTTCTAATAATAAAAATAAGCTATTCTACTATTTAGTTTATTAAATACCGCTAGTTAAACTTTAGAGGGCTAGATAAATACTAAGTTATACTAACTCCTATATCTAATAGATTCCTTTATATTAACGCGATAAATCTAGTAGGACTATTAATAGTTATTATAAGAGTATAAAAGATATATTATAATATAAGGGATATAACGATTTAAGAATTATATTAAATAGTCTAGTAGTATAGAACTTATTAGTAGAATAGAATATTACTATACTAGATATCTTATAGTTAGTTAGGTATCTAGTAGATAGTATTAGTCTTTTAATACTTCTATCTTAATAATAATAATATCTTTTCCTAATAATAACTAATATAATAAGTCGTCTAATAATAGTATACTTAGTTATACCCTATTAGTCCTAAATAGTAATATTATAGTAGAGTTATAATATAAGTAAGCCTAATAACTATTTATTAATACTCTAGTACTAGGTAACTATTATAAATAATACCTTTAGTCTAAAATTAATATTTTTAGTAACGCTTACCTTATAACCCTTATAATACTTAAGGAGGGTCTTAGTATTTAGAAAAAAGTTTATATAAATATCTATTATATTTAAACTTAAATTTACCTTATAACTATTATTACTTACTAAGGAATAAAAGAATTATACTTTTAAGTATACTTTTCTTATATAAAAATCTTGAATTTTTATAGGTATTTTCTAGTAATAGTATATAAGAAAATTTCTTACCTTATAAGGTTATCTCTTTCTTTTACTTTAAGCGCTTTTAATTAAGGTAATATCTACTAATACCTAATATATATACTATTAGGATAATAGCTTTATTTATTATAGGTATTTACTATAAGTATTTACTTATTATTATTATTATTAAATAGCGCTATTTACCTAGTACGCCTTCCTTATAAAAGGCTTCTATATCTTACGTACTTAGATAGAATTCCTATATATAAAGAAGGTATCTTCTTTCTATATTATAAATTAGTTATAATATATAATATATTAATAAATCTAGACTAATTATATTAGTTCTATTTAGAACTAATTTTAGAATTATTATATAATATTAACTTACTATTAGTAATAAGCTAGTTATAAGTAGTTTAGTAAGTTAGATTAATACTTAAAACTAACTCTAAGTACTAAAAAATAATTAGTCTAATATAATAGAAGTCTTTATATAAGATATTATTTATATATCTATAAAAGTATTTAACTTACTTAGAGTACTTATAATTAGTTTTAATTTATTTTATAGAAACTTCTTATATTATTACTTTTAAGTACTTATAATAAGCCTTTTTATAATTAGTTTATCGGCAATTCGGGAACCCGGCCCTAGAAGCTCCAGCAGCTCAACCAGCCTGTATAGGAGGACTTGTACTTAGGAGTTATCGTGCTAGCCCGAATAGGAAATATTATAAGTATTACGTCATATATTACTAATAAAATAGTAAACTAGGCTAGTTTTAAAGTTTAAGCTAAAACGGACTAGTACTCGCTAAGATACTAGCTCCTAAAGTTAGAAGTTTTTTTTTCTTCGTTTTAAAAACTTCCAACTTTAGGAGCTAGTATCTTAGCGAGTACTAGTCCGTTTTAGCTTAAACTTTAAAGTTAGCCTAGTTTATTATTTTATTAGTAATATATGACGTAATACTTATAATATTTCCTATTCGGGCTAGCACGATAACTCCTAAGTACAAGTCCTCCTATACAGGCTAGTTAAGCTGCTAGAGCTTCTAGGGCCGGGTTCCCGAATTACCGATATTACTTATAACTTATTAAATTTATATAAAAATAGATACTTTAACTAGAAAGAAGCTTATAAATATACTTTACTAGTCTACTTATAATATAAGCCTTATTTTTATAATTTATCTTAAGATTTATTAATTATTAAGTAAGCTAGAGAGGTTTCTAATTACTCCCTTAGAAGATAGTCTAGCTTAAGCTTAAAATCCCAAAAACCTTAAATAAAAAATAACTATTATAGCTTTTATATATAAGTCTTTCATTACTAAAGGTAGTTTTAGAATCTTTTTACTACCTGCTCTAGGGTACTAAGCTTGCTTCTATTACTTACGAGTTCTACCTAGAGTTATAAGCAGGTCTGAAATTTACAGATATATACCTAATCACGTGTATATAACTTAGAAAAGGTAGGATAGTCTATTCGTCTTCTGATTTGTCTTGCTACTATAAGGGGTTGCTAAAGAGTAGGAAGAATAGGGGTATTTCCCTCCCTAAATACATCCTTCCAACGCTAGTCCAATTACCCCTCATCAAACTCATGCTTGTCATATCATTTAACAACGGTTTCCTTAGCGTACTTAATAACCGAATTCCACATAAGCCACAAAACCCCGTCGGTTCAGGAGAAATCTTAAGCTGGGATGGTAATGTTAGATTATTAGTAGTGATTTCATTAGAAGACATAGCAAACATCACCAGGGTTTATCGTTGGTGTGGACAGACAAAATGAATAGAGGAAGAGACTTATAAACCTGACTGAAGTGATCGCAGGATGCCTTTTATGGCAGGCCGAATGGTTCTTCCTCATACACACACCACCATTCAGACGCAGATGCTAGTAGAAGATCGAGTGAGTTATGTAAGACAAGGAGTACACGTACCGGTTAGGGTTATAAGTATCTTCACCGAGGTCATCTCCACCACCTGTTGCCACTAGGAGATTGTCGCCAGAGGGAAGGTTAGCACTGGAGGCTGTGAAACACTATGCGTCAACGAAGATCAGTAATGATATCTCTTAATTTCGCCAAGGGATGATGGTACATTGGTCGGCAGTCTTCTGTTCTTCGGTTTCAAAGGCACGGTCTGTCTGCACCCAGCTGAGGAGTGAAATGGAGTGAAATGGCGCGACATACATAGTAGGACGCAATGATCCTGATAATCTCATCCGATAGCTTGAGTTTCCGTAAGCACTACATGAAACGCATTGGGGTACGTATTAGCAGATGGGATGTTGTTGGTACTGTTATGGAGACGATGATGTGGTAGAAGATTGTGTAAGAATCAAGGAAAAAGCTAGGTCGGAAATGTACCTTCAGATCATCGAATACGTCGTCTTCGTGCTCGACGTACTTTCGGCCCACGAGCTGACGTTGCCATATCTCATTGAGAAGGCCAATATCTCGAACATTCTCATTCTCATTCTCATCTTGTGGGGCGGTGGACATCGGTAGGACGATGACTGGGTCTATTCAGGTGGCAAGATGTGTCTTTCCGAGAAGGAGTGATGTAAGGTATCGAGCAGAGTGGTGAGCTGGTGCTGGAGAAAATTCGAGAGGGGAAGATTTATTAGAAGCTTATGATGGGGGTGGTGTAGAGTGGGAGGAAAGAGGGGCGTAAATCCTGCAGGATCAAAAGGCTGATTAGTAAAGTAGTACCGCGTATCGATACCATATACATATGTTGTAAATTGGTAATCTACGTGAGCCAGTATACTGTAAGGTCAACTCCATTTAGGACAGTCCCCCTAGACAGTCCCCCTAGCTATATTTGCGGGGCGGTGGTTTATATAACGTGATATACGCTTACTAATATAACTACTACGTACTATAACTAATTAGTATTATTTAAATACTAATATTATATATATATACTACTTTATAATATATACTCCTACTATTAATATAATTATTTATTATAATATAGTAGGAGTAGCTATTATATAATTTTAAGTTTTAATAATTAGACCCTATTAGCCCTATAACTTAGTAGGGTTTATAGAGAAATAAGTAGTATATTTTTAAATAAGTATAATAGTAAGGTTATATAATAGTAATACTATAAGAATATATATATAAAGTATAGTTAGTAGATTTATAACCTTAAATAAAGCCTCTTATAAGGTTTCTAATTAGTACTTTAACTATATATTAAGGATTATAAGTTAAAATTTTATACTTATAAGATATCTACGTACTATCCTAATAGTTAAATAATATTAATAGTAGTTATAAAATAACTCTAAATAATTATTTACTATATCTTTTATAAAGGGAAACTAATTACTTATAATAGTTTAATATTAGTATAATATTAGATTAGGCCTTAAGAGTTACTTACTAATACTATTATCTTATAATCCCTTACTCTACTATTATCCCTATTCTCCCCTATTATATTAAGACTTATAATTACTATATAATTATATACTAAAGATATTACTAATAAGGAGGCTTATACTTTTATTATATTTCCTATTTCTTATAAGCGTCCCCCTATTAATTATAAAGTTTTTACTAGTAAAGAAGATACTTAATTATAGCTATAAAACTAGGCTTATATATAAGGCTTTACTATTATTATTACTTATAATAAATATAAAGAATATAAATAGTATATCTTTAAGTATATTTATTATAATAAGAAGACTTATAATATATATAATAAAACCTAAGCTATTATAAAAGGAATAGTAGATACCTATTAATAACTAAATTCTTATATTAACTAAAATAATTATAAATATAAAATTAAACTCTAGTACTATATAAGAGAGATATAATAGTAAATTTCTATCTTAAAAAGTAAGTATAATTATATTATACTAGATAATTTATTTATACTTAAGAAATACTATTATTATAATCTAGATTATATTATTACTAAATTAATAGCTCTTAATCTTAGAGTAGTAAATCTACCCTTTAATAAGGCTAGAAGGGTAATATAAATAAAAGGCTTAAATCTATCTTAATCTAAGTATTATAACTTAGTCTATTTAAGGAGTAAGTAGATACCTTAATAAGAGCTTTAATATATACTTTACTTCCTTAAAAATTAGGGCTTTTCTATATATATAAAAGAGAAGTAAATTATTAAATAAAATATCTATTAATTATAATAAGTAGAATTCTTCTTCTTTACTAGCTCTAAATAAATTAAGATAGTAAGATAGCTTACTAGCTATTTTATAATAATTACTAATACTATATTTAATATAAATAAAAATAGCCTACTATTATTAATACTTATCTATATAATAAATATACTAAGGTTAATACCTATTACTTATTACTTTATTTAATCTAAGTTAGCTAATACCTTTTTATTTATAAATACTTATATATAAGAGCTATTTTTCTATAATAATTATTATAAGCTAAAGGTCTTACTAGGCGACTTTACTACTAGGCTAATAATAGTAATAATAAGAAAGAATACTAATATTCTAATACTATTAAGAGAATGTATTAGTAATAATATAGAGTAAGAGATACGCGTTATTATAAAGCTTACCTTAAAGCTTTAAGGTTCCTAATTAAATAATATTAGCTCTAAGTTATTTCTTTAGCTTTATAACTAGTATACTACTAAAGCTATTAAGAAGAGGCTAACCTATAGAAATTATCCTATTAAGTAGAAGGAAAACTTACTAATATAATATAGGTATATATCTAGTTACTAATAGAGGAGGTATTAGAGCGTAATTATTTAATATTACTAGAAAATCTATATTAAAATAAAAGGGATTACTTAACTAGCTTTTATAAGAGATAGGAACTATAATTTATAATAGTATATACTAGAGTATAACTAAATCTTAGTTACTCTAGTACTTAGTAAGGGGAGTATATATACCTAGTTATTAAGGAGGCTACCTATTAATATATTCCTATTAGGATAAGTACTAATAAAATTACTATAAAGGTAATAACTTTAACTAAGATATTCTACTATAAGCTAGAGTATTAGAAATAGAATACGCCCTAATATATTAATACTAGCTAATTATATTTTATAAGACTCCTACCTTATATAATATATAAGGCTATATAGTTAATATTTACTAAGTTTATTATAGCTAAGAAATAGTTATATAAAGTAAATAAGGTATCTTCTCTAATACTAGTAGGGGATTATTATAAAAATAACTATAATCTCTTATATTAATATAGATTACCTTATAAATACTAGTTATATTATTATATTTAAAGTAGGGAGTAAATCCCTCTATCTCTTATTTATTTAAGATAGCTTTTTAGTACCTTAGAGATTATTATTAATTAGTAAATAAGCTTTAATACTAGTATTAGAATAGTATATTACTATATTATATATAGGAATATTAATAATAGGGGTAAGAAGAGTAATAATAAATTAAGTAATAATAATATATAAGAGGTTATTATAACCCTTATAATACTATTAGTACTACGCTTTTTAAGATAGAGTCTTAATATTATAAAGGCTTCTTACTTTAAGGTATATAAATTTTATAGGAAAATTCTAGAGGTATATTAAGTTAAAGAATATACTTATAAATATAAAGAATACTTTAAAAACTTTAATTAAAAGTTTTATAAAAAGTATTATATTAATATATTACCTACCTTATTTATTATAGCTAAGATAAATAAGGATAAATTTAAGTAGTAAAAGAATAAGGATATATAATAATATATATTAATAAGTTATAAAGTAGCTAATAAAGAGGTAGTATAAAAGTATTATAAGATTATAATATAATAGTAAAAAGAGGAAAGGATTAGGTAATAAGAGTAAATTATTAAAGTTAAAAGGGCTAATATATATACTAATAATAATTAAGATATAAAGGGTATCTCTAACTTTTTATAGTAAAACTTTAATAATAATAGAGGATTACTTAAGAATTCTTTTACTTATAATTATTAAGAACTCTTTAAGTCTAATAATAAGGTGTAGATCCTTAAGGGTAATAGTAAGGATAAGATTTAGTATATAAGTACTTAGCCTTATTATAACTATATCTAACTACCTCTTAAAAAAGCCCCCTAGCTTAGTAGTTTATTAATATTAGAGCTATCTTTTTATAATTTTTCTTATATTAATAGTTTTCTATTACTATTAACTTCTCTTTAGTAAATACCTTTACCTCCTCTTATATAACTAGCCTAGCGTAGCTAATAATAAAAACTTATAAAATACCTTTTATAACTAGATCCTACCCTTATAATATAATTAATAAGGGCTAGAAAGGGTATAAAGCTAAGGAAGATAAAGAGACTAAAGTTATAAGTAAAAAGAGATAAAGTAGATACTAATTAGAAGTTAAAGGTAAAGGAAAAGCGTATAATCAATTAGAAGATAAAGAATAAGAAGAAGGAGGTAAGATTAATAGAGCTTAAAAAGGAGGATATTAGCTAGTTAACTAATAAGTTATTAAGTTTATTATTATAAGTAGGATTAATAGGATAAGGCGTATATATATTAAAAAGAACTATTATATATAGTCTTATATAATATATAATAATAATAGTAGTAATAATAATAGTAATAGTAATAGTAGTAATAGTAATAGTAATAGCGATAATATTTATATAGTTATATATTAATAAATGGTAAATAGTACTACTATAAATGGTAAATAGTACTACCCCGTAAATATGGTAAATGTGGCTAGGGGGACTATCTAGGGGGACTATCCTGAATGGAGTTGTAAATCCTTCAGGGACTAATGAAAATAGAGTGGGAATTTAGAAAGTGCAGCAAGCTTCGAAGTACTCCATAGGTCGCATCAGGACTTTCTGTGGATGGGAGGATAGCTACATTAGATCAACCACGAACAAAAGGAATTATGGACAATCCTTCCAGCATAGCAACTCAGACATGCTCCATTTGTGCCTCTAATAATGAGAACATCAGACATTTCGTCATGATCAATCCTTATCTATCATAAAAGCTTATTCATTCCCAGACTCCTGATATGAAGTCCCTCAACTCCCTACCACCCTCTCATGCAGATTCAGGAATCCTCTCCTCAGCAGGTGGATTCGGGTACCGCTCCCCCTTATCCCCCCTCTTCCCAGCATTCACCCCCTCCTCCTTATCGACCGCCCTCTGCTCCGGCTGCGTATCCGTATCGACCATCTGATTCCCACTCGGCTGCCCACTAGCCCCCACTCCCATCAATCCACCTCCCTTCTTCGAGCTCGTATGGCCCCCATCGTGTCTCAACTCGGTGCTCGTCTGTCCCTGGCCTGGATAACCCATGCCGGTGTGGACATCGCCCGAGGTGGCGCCGCCGAGAGTGTCGGAGGCGCTGGTCTTGGTGGATTCTTTGCCGTGGGAGCGCTCGGTAAGGTCGTTGTTAGCTTGGCCGGGGGTTTCGGCCGTGCTGTTGGGGGCGAAGGTGCGGTCCTTGGGTGCGGAGCCTGCGGGGAGGGTTTTGGCGTGAAATTCGGGAACGGCGTCGTTGCCCACGAGCACGCCGGGTTTGTGCTGTTGCATTGGAAGATTAGTAAGGGTTCTAGATGATGGGTGAGAGGGTCCACTTACACCATGGGTGGTCATAGGCTCATCTCGAGGGATGTGGGACCCGAATTCGCCGTTATTGTTGGCATTAGCATCTGCATTACGTGAGGCAGACATGATGCTTGTGATTGAGATTTTGTATGTTTGGCGTCGGATTATGCTTGCAAGATGGCTTTGGATTCGTGAATAGAGGCGATCGAAGTTGGATATGGCGCTTATCGAATGATCGGCTATCGTGCGAAGTTTGGTATTATAAAGTAAAGTACCTTACTTTACGGAGCACGTCATAGATAACGTTGCAGAACGCAATACATCATCGACATGGGTATACTAAGCGAGCCCTATCAGCCTTATTCTCAGGGGTATCATTTATGCAAGTCATGCGCTAAGACGAATACCCGCGACGAAGGAAGGGCATCGACGTTTCGCCCCCAACTATGTTGGAGTCACTGATCATCCCCAAAGCCTACCCACTCTTCCTCCAAAAGCTCTTCCTCCACACCACCATCATTATCCCTGACGAATGCAGCCACGAAAAACCCCTGGGTGCCTTTCTCGGTGCCTTTTTCGCATCGAATGCATGCGTCTGCTAGTTCCTCGCAGTGTACACTAGCAGCTATGTCTTTGCAAGCCTGGACATCTCCCCGAATGCCCCACGCTTTCATACCCGATATCTGGTTGTCTCTCCGTAGGATACGCCACCCCCGCTCTTTCGCGATCGGAGAATTCAATGCCTTCATCACGACGTGCTCGTTCTCCTCGGCATAGACGGAACAGGTAGAGTAGGTCAATTTGCGTGCCTTGGGATAATGAAAGGCGTGCAGAAGTAGCTTCAGCTGGAACGTAGAAAGTGCTGTGAGTCGAGCGGTTAGTTGATATGACTGCTGTGTCTCGATAAACGGAATCTCTTCCTGTTGCGCCTGGAGAACGGGCTGAGTGCTGATGTTAACCTTTCTCTTTCGCTTCTTTGATCGATCACTTGATGAATTGATGGGCTGCCTGCTCGGAAGGAGAACCCTGAGTACTTGTTCGCGTCCAACTATGCCGCTTCCAGAGCAGCTTGGATCTAGCAGCAAAGATCCTACGTTGCTCCAAGGGCTATCATTGGGATCTGTTCTGAGGAAGTCTTGACCATTCCTGATTGATACCATATCGCCCGCTCCTGCTGTGCGTACCATTTGTTCCAAAGTGGCTGCGCGAAGATTGTCTCGTTCACAGGCGTAGATCTTCGATTCCTCAAGAGTGGCCCTCTTTTTCCCGAGGATCGCAGCAAGGTGTGTGGTCTTGTTACCCGGAGCAGCGCAGGCATCGACAATATTCCCATCAAGAAGATCTGGATCCAACAAGTAAGCTGGAAAACACGACGCTTTGTCTTGAAGTATGATAAGGCCATTGAGGTATGCAGGGGTCTTGGATATGTCGGTGGTAGCTGCAAGTGCTAGCAGGTTCGGTATATTGGTGTCTACATATACCAGCCTACTCTCGGGATTAGAGACACCGCTAAGAACTTGCTCTAAAGAATCAACTCTTGTGTAGCCCTCAAATGTGGTACTAATCTGATCATGCATAGTCGTCTTGAGGGTATTGATTCGCGCCCATCGTGGATGAGCCCACTTGCTTGTTGGGACAGTATAGCTGCTGTCAAGGGCTCTTTCCTTTCCATGGCTATCGCTCGTCCAAGGGTCACCCGTTTCTATACTGGTTCTCAACTCTTCTATCGACACAAACCCCCTCTTCAGCCTAAGCTTTGTCAATCCAGCATGTAAGCGTGCCTTGTGTCTCTCAACAGTAAGCCTCAGAGGATGTGATGCCGGAGCCGAGACCCCTCGTTTTGCGAGGAGAAGGTCGTGAACGAGTAGGAGAGCGAGGTTTGGTGACAGCTACGTTGATCCTCCCTTTTCGTCAGTCAGTACACCTTGAGAGACGAGGATAGGGTTGAGGTGTGCATACCTTGCGCTCTACCTGCAGGAGCTGAGACTTCTCGATCACGTTGACCAGCACTGGACTCCATTTGGAGGCTTCGCTCACCAAAGCGAAAACTTGCTTGGGTGGAGACTTGAGGTCTTTGGAGCTGAAGACCCGTGACTTCAACGAGCAGGCTCCGTCTGATGCTGACACCAAGAGAGGTGCTGCATCATAGTATAAAGACATAGGTTTACGGAGTAAAGAGTTGGTGCATCGTGAAATTGCGGAATTTGACGGACCGTTGGTCTTGGCGTTGAACCTCTGAAGTACCTAAGAAGGAAGGTTTCCCGAATTCACATCGAGTGCCAAAAAGATAGGCATCAATTGACCTTCGATGTACACAACGACCCTCCCGAATACCTTCTCCTCAAGCTCGTCCCGTCTGTCCTCTATACTCCACTGACATCCATTGATCACCACAAGCACCTTCAACTTGCACCTCGCAGCCTCAAACCATCTTGACCAGCGCCTTCAGCAATGGTTTTCGATGGTCAACTCTCAGCTTAAGATCACAACACCGGTCAATTCCTATCAAGGACGACGTGCATGGTCTCCGACTCATGGAAAAAGCTGATAACCCGAATAACAACCCTCTGAACCGCAAAGCTTGTCGTCGTCGGTGGCACTGCCCTTATCATCTTGGTGCTCAAACTTCCGTAGCTCGTACAATGCGACGCGCATTTCGTCACACTGGGTCTAGTTCCTCAAGACTTAGCGTTGTTGACGCAGTAGTTGGAGAGCAGGGAAAGAGCCTGATACGGCAGTTTGCCCTGTGGTGCAAAAACGTAATACGCGTGAACTGGAGGCCTAGGACAAGCTCCTAGGTCCGTGATCATGGCTACAGTGACAGCAGAGATACCCAACATTGCTCTCTAGAGGCAATACTCCTCCCGTTATAGCCATATAGAATAAACAGCCGTGAGTGTTCTAATTTGATCCATGATTGGTACTCTTGGTGCTTTCTGAACTTGTCGAGGCGGTGACCTTGCATCTTCTCGAAGTGAGCCACGTTCAGCTGCTCGTCGGACGCTAGAAAGTATATATATTAAATTCGCACGCAATGATTGAGAAAACAGATAACCTTCCAGGAGTATCAACATACCTTGAGTGAGCCAATGATCCTGCCGAATGCCTTGTTAATGAACCTGAACCGACGGCAATGCTTTCATCGCAATCCCCATCGTTTTCGAGGCCTCTGAGCTTATTCCCACACAATTGCCTGTGAGATGAATTTTCAGTATCTCAAGCACAGGCGATCGGCATCTGAGCGAAGGGGCACTCCTGTCATCGAAGTCCCAGGTATCTTTATGGTCCTGCCGTCGATATGCCCGTGACGTGCTAGATCTGCGAATGCTATATCCCTCAATATGGCGACTCCTACCACAACGATGGCCGCATCTGATGCTGCTCCTGTGCTCCACCATTCGATCTCAGCCCCCGTCAGCTTAGAAACTCTCTCGCCATATTCCTTCCTCTCTGTCCACTGAAGGCATCCAGCTTTACAGCACAGAGCGTAATTTCCATCCCTGCACCTTCGGCATCCCTTCCCTTCGGACTCATATCCACCCTCGGCTGCACCCTTATCCGCCACTGTCCACTTCTAATGATCCATTCGCCAAAGTCATCCAAGCTACCTCTCCGCTTCCTTTTCTTCGTGGGAGGCGGTCTTGCACTGGGCGGGCGTGCTGTAGGATCTGACCATGTAGATACGGTAGGTGTGGCTAGTCGGGAGGATGAGCCGGAGGGAGGATCAGGGTCGATATCGAGGTTATGTTGGTGATCGAGTGTATCATCCTCTCGTATATGGTCTTGACCGTCGAGAATGATGTGTGCATCGGGTCCGATGCGGATCCTGACCCTATCTTCGCTGAGAGGCGTGTTGGCAGGGCTAGCAGGTGCAGCGGACGCGCCACCGGAGGACATCATAAGGCCCAACGGGAGGTTACTGGAAAGGTTCATCTTATCGGCTATGACTTGGAAGAGAGAGGAAATGCGCGCTTTGGTATCACCGTAGAATTCGGCACGCATGCTTCGAAAATCGATTTTCGTTTCTTCATTGTCTATTTCGATAATCGCTTCGTACTTGATCTCGTCCACGAAGGGACGAGAGTAGTGGACCCAGCCTCCGCGGGGGGATCGATCGGAGGGTGATACGTCGCCAACGAAGGAGATCCCCGACTTGTGGAGGTCTTCGAGACGCATCAGGATTTCCGAAGTGCCGCGCTGGGCGTTGTAGTTGATTTTGTGGACGAAAATCTTATGCATCAGGCCCTTCAACCCATAATACTTGCAGTCACTGAGAAGTTCGGCACGGTGGTTCGCGTCTCGTATTGACAAAGGGTACCCTCGGGTCAGGTGGATAAGATCTTCGAATACGGCGGCTGAGCGCATAGGCACGCTTTGAGGCTGTGCTGCTGGTGGTCGCAGTAGGCCTCTACTATCAAGCCCTGGAAAAGCGGCATCGCGCGAACCAAGGAAGCCTGCAAAACCCAGAGAAAAGAAGTTGGAGGAGTTGCCGGGACCAGAGAATGTGTCTCTTGGCAGCTGAAACTGCCTTCCACCTATTGAGACATATATGTCCGAATCGAATAGCTGGGAAATTAAACGTGGTAGACTATAGAATTGTGCATCGGCGTAAAGCTTGACGTAGTGGGCATTGTCGCGAGGCACGACCCAATATCCTATCAGACTTCAGTAGTGACCAGCTAGCTTCACCAGTCGAAGTGGATACCTTGTAGATGCTTGCAAATGTCCACAAATGTATCAGGATCTCGGTCAATGTATAGTGTCTGCAACTCGCCAGCGCCTTGTTCGGTGAATCTCATTTGCTCTTCAAAGTGGGTAGAAAAGTAGGAAGGCGCTCTAGGGGTCTCAGCATGTCCCCAGCCCGACTTTCAGCTTAATCCACTTGAGCTTACCATCCGACATGATCGAAGCCCCAGACAACCTGAATAGCCTCCATCCTATCTGTATGGCAAACGATCTCTCTGCGGGTAATGAAGGTTGCCCATCTCGCAAGAATTGAGCATCTCCAGTCCGTAGCACGCCTGGCGTCTTGATGGGACCTTTCCCGTATGATGATGGAGTTTGCTCGCTTGTCACGGTTCGAGAAGTGAAGTCTTCCAGCCCCGATTGTGTTTGCCGAGTCTCATTGAAGAGTATTGAAGTTCCTTGTGCGTCACCATCCAACCATATATCCTGTATATTGTGGTCCACAGAGAACATTGCTTCATGATGTGTCGTTCATGCCAGTGTCCAGCTCTTGCATACAGTCAAAGCAACGGCGTCCGACAATGAGCCTCTTCCAGGAGCCCAGCTGTAGAACCCTTCGGCTGTCTTCCGGATTACGGTAAAGGCCACTTGGCAATGCTTATTTGCTGCTGACGTTCACTGGCAAGGCATCCTCCAACGTAAGCCACGAATTCGGAAAGCGCAAGGACGATCCGATCTGCCCTCTGTCACTTGTTGGCACTGGGTATTCGATTTATGTTAGATGTCGCGGAGTGACTAGGTGTTCAGGTGTGTTGAGGGTGGAAAAGCTCCCGCATTTTGGCCCCTCGTCCAGGGCCAGCCGTCATGCTCAATGTTTCTATCGGTTGTTGACTGCAAACTAAGAAGCTCTGAATTGTCCTAGCAAATCGCGGAAGGCTTTCCGCCTTGATGCTTACTGCTTCAGACGCGATTATATGATACCTATACTTTATATTCTTATACTCAAACGGTAATTGAGACGGGAAGCCGAAGAGCCCCAATTAAAGGCACTCTAATCATTGTACGACGTTGGGAATACTACCGTTATAGGATATGCCTTGTGCAACTCTACTTCGCCAAGATCGGGACCAAAATGCATACTTGATCTGGTTGCTTGTTTAAGAAATAAAGAACGAGGTACAATCAGCCAGAGCGGAATCGGAAACCTGGCATTGCCATATGCTGTTATGCTCATTGCATCAGACGAAACATGTATTCCAAGACCACCCAGCTCTTACAGAGACGGATCGTAAGAGCCTTCAATGTCAACAATCTTCTGCACCGCCTTCTTAAACCCATCAAGTGCTTCAATTCTATCGACATAGGCCCAGAGTTTTGGGTGATTTTCCTTTGAAAAGCCAGACCTGCCCTTTGCCGCTCCCAATGGGAAGCTCATCACGATATCAGCTCCCGTCAGCTCAGCACCACAGAGATACTTTCCATTGTTGGGAGAAGAAGCGATCTGGCCTTCAAGAAAGTCAAAGTGCGTTTTGAAGTTCGGATTGAGGAACTTGGACTCGATGGCACCCGTCAACATTAGTGCGATTGGTTTGATGAAGAACGGTGACTGTGCTTTTATGGCTGTAGACGTTAATTAGCGCGTTTCCAAAGACAGGTTGCAGGGGTTTGGCTGACTGTTGAAGATCAAGGCTATGACCAAAAGAGGCATGAGACTTCCTTCAGCGTAGTGCATGAGGTGCCTGTATCGGGTCCATTCCTCTGTCTCGCCACCCACTTGGCCGTCTTTGCCTTTCTGGTATCTCTCCGGAGCAAGCCGGGTTCCGAAATGGTCGATGAGGTACTCGATGATGAAGCTGGATTCCGCGAGCACCAGTGGCTTGTCCATGGTTTCGGCCTCGATTGTGACAACTGGCGCCTTACCCAGAGGATGTATTCTCTTCAGCTCTTCGGGCGCGAGCTGGTTCTGACGCTTATAAGTCTTGATCTCATAGTCGACTTTGAGCTCCTCAAGAAGCCACAGGATTCTTTGTGAGCGGGATCTATCCAGCCTTGAGTACAATAGGTCAATTAGCGTCATAGAGATTCATTGGTGAAATACTCTTGTTTCGTCTCGATTGAGATATGAAGGCACAGAATGAATTACACGGCCATAGATGCTTTTATCATCAAGAAAGGGGAAAATGCACGACTTCGATGATAATCGCAATGCGTCGATCAATAACAACGTGTTGGAATATACAAGACGAGGAGCGAACGCACCAATACAGTGTAATTTTGGCATCTTGCCCTGTCTTCAATGGAGCCTGCTCCTGCCCTTTGTTCATCGGAGCCATTACCTATGAAGATCAATACCTTTGAGGTGGGGATGGATACAATGTGGAAGATCTGAGAAGAGTCAAGTCGACTTACTTCCCATGGCTGATGGACGAGCGAAACCTCGGAGCCTCGGCCGCGAATTTGACCAATCACAACACTTCGCTTCTTGAGTTCGGAGGAGCTGGTAACATCATGCTAGCTGGGTTCAACTCCGGACAGTCACCTTCCCACAGTCACCTTCTGACTAAGCAAACTAATCAGCATGACAGATACTGTTATAGATGCATACTTATCGCACATAACGTATATAGATCTACGTAGCAATTTAAGGCTCAGTTGATGTATCTACTATGTCGAACTGCTCACTATAGGAAAGCCTTGTGGGAAAGCATAGTCTTGACAGCGGAGCCTACCACTTTCATCACTATTGATCACCTCGCCAGTCGAGGGAGCACGTTAGTGAGCGTCAGAAATAGTTAGGTAAGCGAGCCTTTTCTTGTCATCAACTGATAGAACCTTCTTAGAAGAGGTAGTCACGTTGTAGTAGGTGACTAACAGACTAAAATATGACTGTTAGTGGGAGGACTATTAAGTGAAAGATCAACCAATAGTATAATGATTTGTCAGGAGGTGACTGTGGGAAGGTGACTGTCCGGAGTTGAACCCATGCTGGCTCCTAGAATATCATCTAGATACTATACCATTTGCGAAGCAATGGCACCGGTGCTTTCGTGCGGCCATCTCCAAACGTAGGATAGCAGCAGAGACGATCAGTCTCTATACCACAGAAGATGTAGCTAAACAAGAATTTGAAGCGGTAGAAGAACCGACAGTAAGGGGGGAAATCTAATCTAATCTCTTGGCTGAAGCTCGGTTAAATATCGGCAGCGACTGTTTTAGATTAGCCCTAGAATACTGATCAAGCTCTACCATCACCTTGACTCGCCCACCACACTTCTGTGCTACTTCCCAAAGCGGTTGCGTATTGCGATATTCGAGACCGCTAGAATGGCAGGTCATCACAATGAATGTATGCCTCCCTTTCTACCCTCTGGCTTGTATTTGACTGCTAATTCGTCTGTATTAGCCCTCGCCATGGACCCGGCTTATGTCAAGTATAACAGTACGCTCTCAACTTCTCTACCTTACGTTATCATATCTCAATGCCCGTCGATTATCGAAAGACAACGGTCGCTGAAGCGGATCATTGCACGTCGCGGTCATCGCTAACCCAGGGTTCTCAGACATGGCCGCCAATCGATGGAAGTACTTCCGCTGGACGCCGCGAACAGCCTGGATCTCCTTTGTCTACGTCATTGCAGTGCCATCCGCTATTGGATATATGGGTTTCGTCACAGATGTAGGTTATGGGGTACTATCAATGGATATTCGCAGACCAAACGTTCGGATCGCAAGGCATACTGCGAATGCGTGAGATGGATCGTGGGGCTGATATTTCTCGACTCACTAGGGCAAATATGACTTGAGGGGCAAGAGAAGAGGGGACACGATCGTGGAGTTCTAGATACATGGAAGGAACGGTGCATGTCATCCGGCGTTGGGCGTAGTATGGATCGCATGAGCGGGAACGACCGAGTGTATAGGAAGGGGAGAAGCTGTTAACTGTAGCTAGGAGTCAGAAGGTCAAGACGATATAGGGTTATTGCATCGAAACACGGCCATGAATGTCTTTGTGTTTGAAAGCTTAGCTACCGCATCTGCACTCGGTGCATCACCGATAACTGCTTGTCGTACAGATTCCCGCTTATTGGTCTTTCTTTTGTCTTCCAAAGCACTGGATTACTCGAGAGACGCCTCGAACTGTACGACATTGAGCTTAGGCTACGTTCGATATGTGATGATACTAGTGTCTGCCAAGCCAGTCAACCTAATCTTCCACAGATTGAAATTTCGTAAATATAACACACATCTGAAAAACACTAACAGCATATCCCACATCTGACCAGCACAATCGACATGCTTCTACGGTAAATCACTGCATCTCCACCAGCCCGGTACCACTCCACAATCGCAAAGATGGCCATGCAAACGGCCCCAAACGGTAAAATCGACCGCCAAACAACCGTACCCTTCCACCTCAAGCTCTTCTACCGCACCGGCGCCTTCCACGCGTACACACCCCCCTTCCCCCCTCCCCCAATTTCCAACCTGCCCCAACAAAAGAAAAACACTGACACCCCCGCAGCCCCTCCGACTTCCCCACCAACCCCTCCACCCCTCTCCCACCCCACCTCCAAATCTACACCTGGCCCACCTGCACCCTCCGCGAACTCTCGCACCTCCTCACTACCGCCCTCCCCTCCCTCCTCCCCAGCCCCCAGATCGGCACTCGCCTCTCCTACCGCCTCGTATACCCCGACACGCACAACCCGTCCGCCTCGGCCCCAGGCCGCTACCTGATCAAGGAGCTCGGCTCCGTCGTTGTCGGCGGGGAAGACGCCGCGATGCCGAGCGAGGAGGAGAGCAAAGTTGTGACCTCGGGTGTTATGGCGGGACCGTTGGGAGAGGATGCGGAGAAGACGTTGCAGGAGGCAAGGTTTGTGATTGGGGATTTTATCTCTTGTGCTGTATTTGCGCCGTTGGCGGATGGGGGGGTGGCGCCGTCGGGAGTGGGGAGGGGGGGAAGGGGTGGCGCGGAGTCTGGGAGGGGAAGGGGGTTTGGAGGCGGATGGGAGAATGGGGGTGGGGGTTTTAGAGGGAGGGGGGTGATGAGGGGGCCGGGGGGGTTCAATGGTGGGAGGGTTGGGGATGGGGGTGTGCCGCAGGGGGAGTGGAGGAGGGGGGAGAGGGTGCCGGAGGGGAGGGGTGGGTATGCTAGGGGGAGAGGGAGAGGGTATTAGGAGAGTCGCGAGCGGGTCAAGTGGGAGAGGGTGAATGCTGGGGAACGAGGTGTTTGGAAAGTCCGTTGGTTTGGTGGTATAGGAGAATCCCAGAGTCAGACATGGCACAGCTTGGACCTCATGGTTCGGCCACCCACTCAGATTTGTCTGAGACTTCTTCTCCCATGCTTGAGCCTAGGTAAGGTACTCTTTCGCAGACATGTCCCGCGACAATTTCGCCAAGTACTAGATATCGCCCAGCACGCACAATTCGCTGGCATCCAGCTCGGTCATGTGAGCGCCACAATATAACTGTCAATAACATAGACTCTTCGACGAACAACTCCCACCACCTAGATCTCACAGCTGGCAAATCTAAAGATACATGCATAGCGCATCCATATAAAGATAAAAGAAAGCTTTCGGACCAGTCTCCTATAGAGGAGGGTCAAGCTCCGTCTTCTCCAACTGCGTTGATAAGACAGAAGAGGGTTGAGCGGTCTTTTTATCATACCACCGACGGAAGAACCGTTGCGATAAGAGGTCACCGACATTAGCTGACTGCGCCTTCAGATCTTGTCAACACTATAAATCGTTACATATCAATGAACTACAATGGTGCTGGAGGTTTGGAGTTTGGTGGAGGAAATGTCAAGATTGATCCAAGCGTCGCCGCAGGTGAGACGTCACACTCGCCAAGTTCTATATATTCACTGCTAAACAATATCCAGAACTACCAGAAGGCTGTCGAGTGGTATCTACTGAAAGCCATGGCGTCAGTTTCTGGGCCAATACTGGCCGTATTGACGTCGATCTGGCCGACGGGACACCACAATCATTTTTCATCAAGGTCATATCGACAGAGCGTGGCAAGAACATGATGCATGGGGAGTTCGAGTCGATGTCCGCAATCCACGCAATCCTGCCCGACTTCACGCCGAAGCAGATAGCCTGGGGAACGTACGAAACCGTACCGGACACGCACTTCTTCTTGTGCGAATTCCGAGAGATGATCGACAAAATGCCAGACCCGCACAGATTCACCGCCCGGCTGGCAGCGCTCCACCAGAACAGCAAGTCCCCGCAAGACAAGTTCGGCTTCCATGTGACAACATATACCGGCAATTTGCCCCAGGACAATGAGTGGGAAGCAAGCTGGGAGACTTACTTTGCGAAGAGCATGAGGCGCGCTCTCCATCTCGAACTCGAAGCCAAGGGACCGGATCCCCAATTTGATATGCTAGTTCCAGTACTCTTCGATAAATTCATACCGCGTCTTCTGCGCCCACTTGAGAGCGACGGCCGGTCTTTGAAACCCTCGCTCGTGCACGGCGATCTTTGGCATGCGAATTCGGGGATCGACGTGGGGACGGGGGAATCTCTCATCTTCGATGCATGCAGCTTCTACGCTCATAACGAATGTAAGTGCTGACCTAGACCGATTGACGCAACAGAAATCATTAAGCTCACATGCAGCCGCTTGATGAAGATGAGTTTGGCCAGTGGCGGCCCGTTTGCAATAGGTTCGGCGCCGAATTCCTAGCAGCGTACCATTCTTACAATGAGAAATCTCCGCCTGAAGAGGACTACGACGGACGTTTGGATCTCTACAAGCTGTGAGGATGCCATTTCTATGCCTATCTTGGACCTTTTCCCGAGCCTAACCTGGAACAGAAGATTCAATACGCACGTATCTGCCCTCTTCACCCAAAATCATGCACTCAGAGAACAGTACGAAGTTTTGTGACCCTACAAGGAACGCTGTTGCTGACAAAAATTTATAGAATGCTTGGTGATATGAGGGAGTTAGTACAGAGATATGGATAGCTCCAGAGAGAAGCTCATTGCAAGGAGGTTTTCTTGCATTATATGAAAGACCCACCGTATAACGTCCCAAAGTCCAGCTCCGTCCTCATTGAATATTTTGCCCAGGGTTTCACCGAGAGCATTGCGCAGAAACACTGCCGACTTCAGTGTTTTGCCATCAACTCTTCTCAACCTCATGTCCAGCGGTAGAGACTTGCAATATCCGATCTTGCATCCCCTCTACGACCTCCACAACGACTCCCGCATCCTTCAGCTTCTGCATCCCCACATTCTCCCCGACAAACACCTCTGGCTCCCTGACGCCCACATAAACCACCTTTATCGCGCCATTAAGCCGCAAGATCCTCTCCACACATGTCCGATTCCCACTCAACCGCTTATTGCACGGCTCCATGGTCGTATACAGGACGGTGTTCTTCGGCAGCACTTCCCCAATACGCTCCTCGGGGAGGTCATGCATCTGGGCCACCTTGATGAAGCAGCACTGCTCCGCGTGCGTGCTGCCGGGATCGCCCAGGGAGTCCCGCGGTAGTTCCAAGGAGTAGCCTGTGGAGAGGATGGCGTTCTCGTCCGCGTCGACGAGGACGGCCCCTACGCAGAATTTGGTGGATGCGGGCGGTGAGAGGCGGGCCCGCTCCAGGGCGTATTCCATATATGCTTTGTGATCGCCGGCTGAGATGGTCGGATAGGGCGGTTCGGAAGCCATCGTTGATGCCTAGCAGAGTTGTCAAGAGCTTTTGGACCTGTACTTTTTAAAAATGGAAAGATTGAAATCTCGAAGGACGTGATATTCGATGCGTGCCTACGTCTGCCCCCTACCTTCCAATAATCCCCACACCCTTTTTGATGCTAGTGCGAAAGGACTTCTGCAAAGCGATGCACCCGACTGTTGAACAACATGATTTTGAGCTATGTGCATAATACTCTAAGGAGGTAAGAATAGGTACAAGGTGTTACAAAACAATTTGGTGTGTCCATTGCCAAGCCACTAGTATGGTAGGGCTGACTGCCTCAATTTCCGAATACCTTGTGAAAATCTGTAAGTCAATGTTCTCAGCGACTTTGTAGAACTTGTTTGAAGATTTTGACGTAGCTTTGGCGACGAGGATCAGACGCTTCACAATCTGCGAAACGCCGTTTTCTAGAGGTACTTGATGAGCGCGTTACTCCTTGTGGTTCGGGAACGCTTACGGTCCGACGGATACGGTAAGGATCTATTATATGTGGAAGGTGATTGGTGTGATGGGATGAAGCGCTTGTCGTACCTTCATCCAGCTTTCCTTTTCGTGAGAGCCCATTGGCATAGGTCAAGAAATGTTCAATAGGGAGTACTCCGTAAGGCTTCTTTGGATTGCTGGCATCATCTGAGACAGGATGCCAGGACACTTTGGTAAGTTTGATATCTACTCGGTGAAAGAGCTGAGCTAGAGTGGGGGGGCTTTTTTCTATTCCCAGAAAATTTTCAAGTCTTTGATTTAGTCGTTGGCACGTTTGGCTAGACTGGATCTTACACAGTCGAGTTTGACTTTCCGGCACAAGGATACGGACTTAATTTTTGCCACTACGTTAAGAACCACTACCTCCACCAGCGATGGCGTGGATGACCCAAGAGGATCATTTGGACTGAGCCCCCTCTAGACTCCATCCGAGTCTCTCATCGACTTCAATTTCGTGCATGAGCTTGGCGGTGGTTCGAGGAAGACATGGGGCAAAACAAGCTCAATTACACACTATGAACCGCAGGAATGGCTTCCTAAAGATTCGGCATTCGGGAATATACGAATACATAGCTTCGGGTATGACTCAGACTGGGTCAAGGGCAAGGACAACTGCCTAAACATTTATCACTTCGGCAAGTCTTTACTTGGCGAAAAGAGTACTTCACCATATCTAAGCCAGGCAAATACGGCGATAGTGCTCATCGGGCATAGTAGGGGAGGCCTGGTTATCAAGAAAGCCTACATGCTCGAAAGGCAAGATGCAGCGTACATGGACTTGGCCGAACGCGTCCACACAATCTGCTTTCTTGCGACGCCCCATAGAGGTTCTGACTCGGCCAAGCTCCTGAACAACATTCTGCACTTTGCCTTTCCGTCCCGTGCCTACGTTGCTGACCTTGAACGAGGCTCCGGAGCTGTCTAGTCTATCACTGATGAGTATCGCAACTACTGTGCTGACGTAAACCTCTGGTCGTTCTACGAGACACAAAAGCTCAAAATTGGGATCCTTAGCACGCTCATCGTTGATCCCGACTCGGCCACGCTAGGTTATCGTGGAGAAAAGTAAATACCGATGAATGCTGATCACCGTTCAATTTGCAAATTCGAGACACTAACAGATCCCAACTACGTAGTCATTCGCAACGCGCTTGCGTCTATGGTTCAAACTACCTCCAACCTAGGTAGGGCAAACCATAAAGTTCATGGCGAATGTGCTCAGTATTCAAATAAAGCTGAGATCGAAAGAGAGAACACGGAACATGCAGATCAAGGACCTGGAACAATACCTACAGATACCTGGAAAATCAGCAGCTGACCTCGTCGCCAGCGAAGATGCCCGTATGGCGGGAACCTGCGAGTGTTTTATATCGAAAAAAGCTAGTTGAGATGGAGTACCTTTGCTCTAGAAGCTCCAAGTGTGCTCTGGGTCACTGGAAAATCGGCGGCTGGCGAGTCTGTTCTCGCAGGCTATGCAGTTGGTCATCTACAAGACTTTGACGCAGACTGCAGCTATTTTTTCTTCAAATACAGCGACAAATTTAAGTCGCGGCTTAGTGCCTGTCTTCGATCTCTGGCTTTCCAAATGGCTTGTACCAACACCCAGATGCGAGACACGCTCTTGGAGATGCAGAAAGATGGTATGAGGTTTGACAAGGATAACGAACGCACCATATGGCATGCACTGTTCCTATGTGGCACTTACCAGATGGTTATTCCGGAGCAATACTGCGTTATTGATGCGCTAGATGAATGTACAAATTACGTATAATTTTTCGATTAAATGCTGGCGAAGCTTGACCAGTAAATACCGTTACGAGTTCTGATCACGAGCCGAGAGATTCCTAAATTGGCCAACCATTTCTCAAGTCTCGGCATTTATCGATTGCAGCATGAAAAGATCTCAACAGCAGATACTCTGCCTGACATTAAGCTTCTGGTTGAGGCGAAGGCGAAGTCTCTAATTTTGAAAGACGACAAGGATCGTGCTACACTGGTCAAAAAGATACTGGCGAAATCGGAAGGATCTTTCCTGTGGACATTCTTGGTCATTGGTGATTTGTCCGGTCCTTACGGCGAACAAGAATTGAGCAAAGCTCTCGAGGAGATTCTTAAGGATATGGAACCCTTATACCATAGGACACTAGAATCGATGATGTAAACCCCGAGTGGGAAGAAGCTCGCTAAAGCTATTTTTACCTGGATCATATGTGCAACAAGGCCAATGACAATGAAGGAGGTTGACGGCGCTCTGACATTAGACATCAACGATAAGTTTCCTAAACTTGAGGAGTGTATCTAGGTACTTTATGGCCACTTTGTGAATGTTGATAAGTTCGGCAAGGTGCAGATGGTTCATGGAACGGCCAGAGATTTCCTATTGAGCGATGACTTGGAATCCGACTTCGCTGCCAACAAAACGGAAGCACACACGAGGCTTACTAGAGCATGTCTCACGTATCTCACGGGGAAAGAGATGAGATCTCCTCGGACCGGCAGACGTGGTTCTGCCTTGGACATCGCGGGCAAAAGGGCCAGATTTTCAATCTACGCCTGTAGCGCATTCTCGTATCATCTAGCCAGGGCTAGCCCCTTAGCCAACGATGTCCTCTTTCTTGTCGACAAATTCCTGGAGGCAAATGTCCTGTCATGGATCGAGTTCGTTGCCCGAACACATAATCTCACCCCTTTCATTCGTGCCGCGAAGCATCTTAGGACATATCTCGCCTCATGCGCCACCGAAAGGTCACCGCTTGACCGGTTGGTGCAGACGATCAGTGGCTGGACAACAGACTTTGTCAGCATTGTTGCGAAGTTTGCTGATGCTCTCACAATGTCACCTTCAGCGATTTATTCCCTGATCCTGCCATCCTGTCCTACGAAGTCTGCAATTCACTAGACTGAAAACCATTGACGGAAGCTCTCTGTGGTAGGTCTCTCAAATGCTCAATGGGACGACCGGTTGTCTTGCATCGACTTTCATGAAGGCCAGACCAGCGCCATTTGTCACAGAGATTATTTCTTCGCAGTCGGCTTGACTACTGGAATGGGCCCCTTGTACCATGCGACGTCGTTTCAGGAATACAAGATGATAGATCACGGTGAGTCTGTGAGAACTTCGCGATTCAAGAGCAAGACGGGATTGATGGCATCTTGCGGAATAAAGACGATCCGGATCTGGGATACCTACACGGGTGAAACTATCCACGAGTTCCGTGCCCTTCAACGCTTCATGTATCTCACCTTTGACCAGGACTTCTCTAATAGCTGCGTCATCGAAAAAATACATTGCGTCATGGGATCTCGATAATGCCGGTGCCCAGCAACCTAATAGGCGATGGAGTGACTCAGGTGAGTTCTTGGACACGAGGTTACATCATACACCGTTGCTATATCCATCGCCGTGAGCCACAGAATGATGGCTGTTGCTTATAGCGGTCGACCGATAATTCTCTGAGACCTTGAGGGATATGCATATTACGGTAGGTGCGGCAAGAATTTGGCTACTGGCGAAACGAGTACACATATGGTCACCGCCATCGGTTTCAACCCAGACTCAAATATCGGCGTCATCGCATCATCTTATCTCGATGGTGAACTCGTACTCATTGATTCGTTTGATGATCAGGAGTTGGAGAGCTTCCGCGCAGACTGCCATACGCTCGCTGCCAAGCAATGGACGCTTACTCGCAGGTGGCGCTGGGGGTGGAACAGTCCAGGTCTTTGAATTTGACACGCTGCGATTGCTCTACCGGGTCAAGTCTTCCAACGTCTACATCAAGCAAATAGCTTTTAGCAGAGACAGCCTCCGGTTCTCTGACACTAGAGAGTCACATTGCAATGTCTGGGAACCTGCAGTCCTGCTACGGGACTCTTTGGGTGACTCAAGTAGCGAAGGCACAACAACCTCAGTCGTCGATGTGGTCTCTTCAGATACTAAAGCCAGGATAAGTGCTATGGCTCTACGTCCCGAGGGAGCTGCAGTGTTCTGCGGTAAAGATGATGGCGCTCTTTTCTCCACGAATGATAAATAATTACATCCGCCTGAACGATTATCGCTACTAAAATACTCCCTTGTCAATATTCTCCATTTTTAGTGTCTTAAAGAATGTCACAGGAAGGATTAATCATCGCTTTTAGCTAACTAATATTTCCTATACGACCTTAGTAAGCGGATTACTTAGTAATTTGGAATAATCGACGCTAAGCCCCCTTAGGACTGGACCAGATTTCTGTCTTCTTCTGCTGCCAAGACATTCAGCCCTGCAAAGCTTCAAAACATCCGATTGAGGTTCTCTCTATTTCTCTTGTACATTAGATTACAGCCACCATGGACTTCGCCTCACTAATGTCCGCTGCGATCTCCAAAGATCGTAGCCCGGCATCACCAGTTCCCCCAACCGAATCTAGCACCAAATACCTCAAACGTGCCGAAATCGAAGCCCAGCGCCAACAGGCCTATCTCGACGAACAAGCCGCCATCCAGCGCGAACGCGAAGCCAAGCTCTCCAAGAAGCGAAAGCTCGAAGAAGAGGACGCGGTCCGAAACACCGAGCGAGATGAGAAGCGGAGTCGGTTGGCCGAAGAATCCAAGATACGAAGGGAGGACGAGGAAGCGAGGAAAGAGCGGGGGAGGAGGAAGAGATTGGGATTACCCGACTTGCCCGACCCAACGACCGAAGACGCAGATACTGGCTCCCAAGTCCCCCCCAGCGAAGCCGACATCCCAGCCTCAACCCTCCACCTCAAGCTGCGCGCCCTAAACGAACCCGCCATCCTCTTCGCCGAAACCCACCCCCAACGCCTCCACCGCTACCGCACCCTCACCGCCATCCTCCCCCCAAAACCCACCCTGACAACCGGCCCCATCCCCACAACCCTCACCCTAGTCCCAGAACCCGACATGGCCGTCCCCGCCACCATTCCCGCCTCCCCCGCCGCCAAATCCCTCCTCTACCGCCAACTAGCCTCCTACTTCACCCTCCTCCTCACCGAATGGGCGCACGCCCTCGCCGCCCGTCCCGCCACCGTGCAAACCTCCTCCCAAGGCAAAGTCGCCCATAACGCCATGACACAGTCCCTCACCGCCATGATCCCGCTCTTCCGCCACTTCGAGCGTGGCGACCTCGAAGACTCGATGCTAGCGCCCCTCTTGGAGATCGTGTCGGCGGCGCAGCAGCGCCGGTATGTGGATGCCAACGATGGGTATTTGCGGCTCAGTATTGGGAAGGCGGCGTGGCCGATTGGGGTGACGATGGTGGGGATTCATGAGAGGAGCGCGCGGGAGAAGTTGCATGAGAGTGATAAGGGGGCGGCGCATATTATGAGCGATGAGGGGACGAGGAAGTGGTTGCAGAGTATCAAGCGGTGTTTGAGCTTTGCGCAGACGAGGTGGCCGCCGGAGGATATGATGCAGTTGATGGGGTGAATTTGGGGGGGGGGAGAGATCTCGTGGGTTTGGGATGTGAGTGGTGGTTATGGTTTAGGTTTTTTATGGATGCTTGGATGAATGACTTGCGATCAATCGTCTAAAAGGTTGGCAGTACAATAGCGGAGAGACTTGCAATGAGCTGAATGTTCACACTTTTAGAGACTGCCTTAGGTCACGTGGATATCTCTACGCTTGAAATAACAATAATCTGAACGCCATCAGAAAAACGTCCTACCCTTGCGCCTCCCTCCCCAACTTCTCCAGAGCAACACGATACACCTCGCGCTCCTCCTCCTCAAACTCGTACCTCGAATTATCCCTCCCAACCTTCCTACCCAAACCCCGTCCCACATTCTCCGCCCTAGCAATCTCATTCCAGAACCACCTCGCCTCATTATCAGCAACAAGCGTGGTCGCCTTACCCTCCTTTCCAGCGCGGGCAGTACGTCCCACGCGATGGATGTAGCTCGTCAAACTGCTGGGCATGTCGTAATTGATGACGTGGGCGAGGTTGGGAATGTCGAGGCCGCGCGAGGCACGGTCGGATGCTATTAGGATCGAGAGCTTGTTTTGCCGGAAGGCGGATAGTGTTTTTCGACTGGTTTTGCTGGAGAGTTTGGTGAGGGTGGAGATTTGGGAGGTCCAGTTTGGTCGGATTAGGGAGAGGAGGCGTGCGAGCCGTGTTGCGTGTTCGTTTGTTTTGGTGAAGATGAGGGTTCCGTGCGTAGGGTTTGAGGGTGTTGTAGCTTCTGATTTGATTGCTTTGTTGCGTGCGGAAGTAAGTAACGAGGCAAGATCTTGGTCGGACGATGATGTCGATGTTGAGCTGTGGCTCCCGGGACCAGGTGGCTCTGGTACCTTTTCTGAAACTGGGTACGGCGCAGCGTCCAAAATACGAATCAGGTATAGCGGTTTATCGTTGCTATCAGGGATCTTCACTCCAATCTCATGTAACGTTGCAGGGAGTTCGATTCTTTCCCCTGCTTCATGATTGGCTATTTCTGTACCACTAGGTGCCGTTCCCTGCGACTGTTGCCCTTCGAGTACAACCAATCTTGGCTGACTGAGCTTGAGTGCTGTCAATTTGCTCACATCCCTGGTCATGGTTGCGCTCAGTATGATCTTCCGAACGTCCCTTCGCCGTAGCGTGTGAAAAGTATTCAATATACGCTCCTGTATCGGATCTAAAGGTGGCAAATATTCAAGACCTGGTAGTACGATATCGATCCATTGCTGAAAGCTTTCATCAAGTAATCGATCGGCTTCATCAATCACTAACCATTGCACGTGCTCAAGTGTAAACCCTGTGGTGGATTGGATGTGTTCAACCAGTCGACCAGGCGTGCATATGAGTATGTCGATCTTCGATGTGTATTCAATGACGTGATTATACATTAAGTCGAAGTCATCCTGTGGCCCGAAGCGCTTCTCAAAGTCCCAATCCATTAGCTCTTCGTCTTCGTCAATTTCTCTCCCCTGTTCCGCTTTATAGCCCTCTGGATCGTACCTTTGGCATTTCTGAATGATCAAAGCCTGCTCCTCCTTCAGTGGCTTGCTGCCAGTCGCAGTCCCAAGATTGAGCCCACTTCCACCCCCGCAAAGATCAAATGTTTCTTTGACTTGGCTGACAAGCTCTCTGGTAGGAACTACGATCAAACCTCTCAGCCTGGTCACAGGCTTACCCCGAAGGGCTTCAATCATGGGCAAGGCATACGCTAGCGTCTTCCCCGAACCAGTTGCGGCTGAGATACATAGATCGTCTGAGTAGTATTGAGGACCTGGAAGAAGCATTGGGAGGACAGCGGATTGAATAGCAAAAGCCACCTCATAGCCCTTCCGTTGCAGTAATGAAAGGGTCTTCTTGTTTATTGGAAGGTCTTTGAAGGGGACGGTATCTGATGAAGATACAAAAGTAGGGGATTGCAGCCACTCTGGTAGGAAAGAAAAAGCAGATACTTTAGGCGCATCCTTCGCCTGCTCTGGTTGTGGTAGGGGCTCTAATCCATGGAATGCAGTAAAGATTTCAGGTTCATGTCCTAAACTTGGGGAACCCTCCGTGGCTGCATCCTCTTTTGGCAATTCTACAGCTTGAGCCTGTTTGTACTTAGATAGAACGGCTTGGTGCCTGCTATGCGAAGGTGGATCTTGGCCATTGTCCACCTCAGTCGAAGATTTTGACGGCAAGGCTTCCGATATATCTGGCTTTGGTCTAGCTTTCTTCTGCTTCTTGGCAGGGCGAGACGCCTCTTCAAAATGTGGAACGATGGGTACTGGCGGTATGTACCGGCTGTAGAACTGTGAAGCCATTGTATGCTCGGTGAACAGTGGAAAAAGAGCACCAAACGATCTGGTGAATGGTGATGGAACCCAAGGCGCTAAGCGCGCTAAGCGCGCTACGTCTGCTTTCTACTTAAAGTATTGATTGGTCTCTTGGCTCTCCTACTTACTTTTCACCAAACATTAATATTGGCATTACTTTCTGAATGTCCTGAGTATTGAGTGGGCTCATGATGTGTTTGTTATTAAGGCAGCCGAATTCTGGCCTTTCAAGATGCCGTACCACATCGCCATGGTCAGCGACTTCTTCTTTCCCCAACCAGGTGGCGTCGAAAGCCATATCTACCAACTCTCCACCAAGCTCATCGATCGCGGCCATAAGGTAGTCATCATTACACACGCCTACGAGGGACGAACAGGTATTCGGTATCTAACGAATGGCCTCAAAGTATATCATGTACCATTCTTTGTCATCTATCGAGAAACCACTTTTCCAACCGTCTTCTCCTTTTTTCCGATATTTCGAAACATCATCATCAGGGAAGAGATTGAGATTGTGCACGGCCATGCGAGCCTGAGCAGTCTTTGCCATGAGGCTATCTTGCATGCCAGGACGATGGGTCTGCGGACGGTGTTTACGGATCATTCTTTGTTTGGATTTGCAGATGCTGCGAGCATCTTGACGAACAAATTGTTAAAGTTCACTTTGAGCGATGTGGATCATGTCATCGGCGTCAGTCATACTTGGTAATGACCGAATCGTGTTCCTGCCATATCCCCCGCTAAAATCGGCCGTAGCAAAGAAAACACCGTGCTAAGAGCGTCCTTGGATCCGCTAATGGTCTCCGTCATCCCCAACGCCGTAGTCGCCGAAAACTTCGAACCCCTGGCCGTTCAAAAGTCCACCAGGATCTCCCGCCACGACGCTCGACCACCCCCGCCACCCCCCCAGCATCTAGGCATCCACGACACCATCACCATCGTCGTAATATCCCGACTCTTCTACAACAAAGGCACCGATCTCCTCATCGCAGCCATCCCCCGAATCCTAGCCAGCGACCCCAACGTCCGCTTCATCATCGCCGGCTCCGGACCCAAAGCCATCGACCTCGAGCAAATGCTCGAACGGCGCGTCCTGCAAGATCGAGTCGAACTCCTCGGACCCGTGAGGCATGAGGAGGTGCGAGATGTGATGGTGCGAGGTCATATCTACCTGCATCCCAGTCTCACCGAGGCCTTCGGCACCGTCATCGTTGAGGCTGCGAGTTGTGGCTTGTACGTCGTCTGTACGCGCGTCGGAGGGATTCCGGAAGTCCTGCCGCCGCATATGACGGTGTTTGCGAAGCCGGAGGAGGACGACCTGGTGGCTGCGACGGGGAAGGCGATTTCGGCGCTGAGGGCGAATCGGATTCGGACGGAGGGGTTCCACGATCAGGTGAAGAAGATGTATTCGTGGACCAACGTTGCGGAACGGACGGAGAGGGTCTATGATGGGATCACGGGCGCGATCAGCGAGGAGGAGTTTTACGGCGACGTCTCGGGTGGTGGGTGGTCTGCCACGCGAGGCAGGGCGGGGGTGCAGAGCTTCGCGTTGATCGACCGGCTGAAGAGGTACTATGGCTGCGGTATTTGGGCTGGGAAGCTCTTCTGTCTCTGCGTCATCATCGACTACCTGCTTTTCCAATTGCTGGAGATGCTTGCTCCGAGAGCGAACATTGACGTCTGCAAGAATTGGCCGACGAAGAGAGGCACGAGCAGCAAGCTAACGGAGGAAGAGCTGGATGAAGCTACGCCTTTGAAGATTACCAGGAGTCGAGCGTCTTCCAGAGGGAAAGGCAGGATACGGTGACGATTTGGGCTCTAGTCTGTAGGGTCATAGGCTCCGCGCGGTGGCATTTCAGCCTCGATTCTTTCGGTTTCGCTTTTAATCCCACAGCATAATCTTCGAAATGAATGAAAGCTCCAGCCGATAGCGCCCCTGATACACCCCATTCCCAATTGAGGGAGAACATCATAGATCCAGCTTCCAACGCCCACGCTATGCATGACACAACCATCACCCTCATTTCTTCTTCCCCTCCCTCCTCCTCTTCCCCCCCGCCGCCGGCCCCTCCAACCCCCCCTGCCCACCCTGCAACCCCGGCATCCCGCCCGCCCCCTGCATCTCCTGCACCGCCTCCTTCAAAATATCCCCATTTACCCCGCCCCCACTCAGCGCCGGCGAATGCAACGGCAGTACGGCGTTCATCTTCCAGCCTCTCGGAACGGCGGGCGGCGGCAAGGGACCGGTAGGCGACGGCATACCTTGCACCCGTAGCCGGAGGGGTGTGGATGGGTTCGTGGGATGGGCTTTTAGGTGCGTGGAGATCAGTTTGTAGAGATGGTGTTCTGTGAGCGTCATCATCGTCGTCAGCAGTTGAATCCAACCAATACTCCTACTCTACGTACGTAAAGGCGATGCTTGAAACAAGACGAGAGGAAAGATGAGACAGAATATAATATAGGCAGTGAGTGCAGGTGGGAGTAGAGTACATACTATTCTTCACCCCCACCGTCCTCGCCCTCCCACCCTCCTTCACCAACACCCTCACCCGCCCCGGATTACTCCAGTCCTTCGGATGCGTCTTGGCCGGCTCAAACACCGTCTTCAACCCGAGCATCTGCACCGCATCCACAATCTCCCGCGCCAGCGGATTCGCCACCGCTTCCTCCCTCCCCACCCGTCGCCCCTCGGAGCGTGTCCTGCTCGCGTCGAAGTAGAGGGGGTAGATCGCTTGGTAGGACTTGTATTCCGGCGGGTTCTGGACTTGGCTTTGCAGGGGTTGCGGTTGCGGAATGTGCTGTGAGGGGTGGGATTGGGGTCTGTTGTTGTTGTTGTTGTTGTAGGATTGTAGTTCTGAGGGTTGGAGGGCGCCGCGTTGGGTTTGAGCGGTCTTTTGGGAGAGGGCGGGTTGGATGTAGCGTTCTGAGAATTGGGCGGGGTCGACGCCGGTGGGTGGGGGGATGGTGGAGGGCGCGTAGTCGGAGAGGTCGTCTTCGGGGGGGTCGGAGTCGGAGGTGGAGTCTGACAGTTCCTCGATGCGGGCGTGTTGTGCCATTGCTTGTATGTGTATGATGTTTGGTGACTTTGGGTGGTGACTGGTGGAGGAGTGCGAATTTCTCAAGCGAATATCATACAAAATGTGGGTCGGGATTTGAGTGAATTCTACAATTTGGACTCTACTCTTAAACGACTTATTTCACTCCAAGTTCTTTGAAGTTCGAAGATTGCTTTAGATGCTGTTCTATTGTTACATCAGATATGGCATGCCTCTTGCATAGGCCCGCCATATTCTGAGCTGCGCCGATCAAATTGGATGTTGATGCTTCCTATTGTAAAGTGCAGTTCCATGGAGTACCTTTTCCAAACACCCCAGCGCCTCGCTAAAATCATCAACAATACGTGTTTTGCCTTTGGAATTGCAAGGGACCCATCCTAGATGTTCCTTATCTCCTCTGCATGGCAAACCGCCCATAGGCTCTCTGCAATGCCCTCTTCTCTTTCCCGTCATTCTCCAGAATAGCGACTACATCCCTCAACTGTATACCAGCACCGGTCTCTTTATCTTCCCGAAACTTGCCAAAGAGTCTGTTCTTAGGTAGCGTGCTCACGATCTCATTCGAGCTGGGAGCTCCGGCATTGGGAGCCTGAGAATTTGCAATTGGTTTTTGTAGAAACGTGTTGACATGTCCTGTGTCAGCGCCTTTAGTCATCCATGACTTTTGTTTGCTTATCCCAAGAGCCATGTTCATCGTTTTGGTTGTAGTTGCATGCTGCTGGGTCTCCAGAGCCTTCCTGGCCGTTGCGTCGAGTTTCTCTTTCGCTTTCCCACCCTTTCTCTCCACTTCCGGGGCTACCTCGCCCAAAATCCCTGAAGTACCAGGAGTTCCTATGCCTGACTTATTTCCCTCGCGTCGTTGGCGCTTTCTAAGCCTCTCTTCCTCTTGCGCTCTCTCGATCTTAGAGATGTTCTGTAGGGCTTCGGCAACTGGATTACCGAACTGGATGGTAGGAATTTGACTGTTAGCGGAGACTGGAGTGAGCGGCTGATTGATTTCGGAATAGGAGCCTAGAGCATTGTTAGTGGGGCTATGTAGTACATTTAGGGTTGAGCGTACGCTTCAGCGGGTTGTCCTTCGGCGAAGTGGCGCTATTGCCTGGCGTTGGCAATCCTGAGATCGCCTCCAGACCTCCGTCGCCGTTTGCGAGATCAGCCAATTCTGCCGGTACAACCCCATGAGACCCTATTCTTCTGCCCTTGGCCAACGTTGCAGCATCCTCGACGAAGCCCCGGATCCGCTCCTCGGCCGCTAAAGAGATCAGAGCCAGCAAGTCGGCCAGGGGTGCATCGAGCTGGAGAATATCCTCTCCTTGTATGACTCTGAGCACCTCATTTCGGTCAGGACCGTGAAGAGCTATCTGCCTTGGAGGGTGCCCGGGCTGGCCAGTCAGTAGTCCAGATGTCGGGATAGTGACCTGCATGCTGGAAGCTTGTTTGGTCAGGCGTCGTTTCACGCTTGCTTCGGAGAGAAAAGGGTTGTTAAGATGGTAGGAGCGTATTTCCGCCGTCCGTCGAAGTGCTATCCTCCGGGTTGCCGCGGCAATGTCCTCTGCGGACTGATCTGGTGTGGGTTGCTGATTGAAAGTCCCGGCACCATAGAAGGTGTCTCGGTCACCGGGTACGTTGGAACCATAAAGGTTGGTTTTGGGATATTGGTAGCTGGGCCCATGGTTGTCGAGCAGATTCGCTCCGTATCCGGTATCTTGTCTTTGCTGACCGGACCTGCTGTATGAGCCTAGTAGCGCAGCTTCTTCCTCCCGGAGATCGATTCCTGATCCGACCATCACATCCCCCAAGTCATTGATATCCGTTGGCTTATCCACTGGTCGTGCTGGAGGACCCATACCACCCACAGGGCTTGATTGAGAAAGAGGGGGCGTTGCCTGTTGCGGGGCGTTCATGGCATTGTAGTTATTGGCTCCGTTGATATTGTGCAAACCGCCGTAGATGTTGTTTGGACTGTATGGTGGGAAACTCTGAGTGTAGGTTGGGTTTCCTTGCGCAAGAGACCGATTCGGATTGCTGGTGGTACTTGAAGGGTTGCCATAGTGGGTGTTTGTGCCATAAGGCGAGGGGTACGTGGGATGACCGTTGGACTGAGAGCCGTAGTGTGGAGTGCTGTACACCATATTTGGCAACTGAATGTTCTGCATGCCGGGAGAGCTATAGGGAGATTGAGCATTTGGCGATAGCGCTTGCCGCTTGAGAGGAGGAGCGTATGGGGCGGGCGCGCCATGGTGGGGGGGCGCCTGGTGGGGGGAGTTGATACGCGGCAGGGGCGAATATGTGCGCTGAGGTGGTGGATACTGCTGTTGCTGTTGCTGTTGTTGCGTCATCGTGTAGGATAGGTCGTTGTGAGGGTCTTCAAGAGGGCCTGGTGGGGCCAGGACCTGCGAGAGCCTCGCTCTGCGCGTCGACCCGGCTCGCTATATATCGCTGGCATCAGTTGTATAAGTAAGCGCGAAGTACAAGCTGTTCTGACTTCACCCCAATATATCGGAGGACCGGCGTGGACTGTAGAGTGAGAGATTGGTGATGGTGTTGCAAGATTGGAAGTTCTGCGGCTCTGCGATTTCTGTCGTCACGTGCTGCCAAGCCATCAATGGGAGATCGGCAACTAGAAAAAGATATCTCTACCTCAACTCATCACTTGTAAAACTGCTAATGTTCGCAAGCTCTAGCTCTGCCACCATTCAATTGCTTCCTCTTCTATGATATGTGGAGAATATGTACCCAGCAGCGTTTCCTCTGGTAGTGTTATGGTGACGGCAACACAGTCGCGAACCTCGGAAGCTCTCAAGCGATCCGAATATCCACTCCTCGAATACCTCCACAATGGCAACGAAAAGAAAGCTTTCGGCGATGGCATCGGTGATAGAGGAAAAGGTCGATCCGGCGGACGAGTTGATGTTTCTGTGTCTAGGAGGAGGTAATGAGGTGGGCAGATCGTGTCATATCATACAATACAAGGGCAAAACGGTCATGGTAGGTCATCACTACTGGTAGAGTGAATGCCACGGTGACTAAAGATGTTTTGTTGCAGCTCGATGCCGGACAACATCCTGCGTATGATGGTCTTGCAGCTCTACCTTACTTCGACGAATTTGACTTGAGCACCGTAGACGTCCTGCTAATCAGCCAGTAAGTGTCTTCTCTCGTTCTTACAGCACCTCTTCTGGACAACATGAATGGACGTGATGAGAGGAAAGAGCAGTGCTGTGGTCAGAGTATGGAGCGCATTCTCTGTAGCGGTTATCCAACCTACTCCTCCGGCGTCCTTGTAAACCTTGACTCGAGCTTCTATTTGTTACTGTATCGACGTCCTGTACTTGCGGTCAACGCTGTACACGAGATATCAATAAAAACCATTTCACCTTGCTCATGTCCCAAATGCCATATTGGCCGCCTCCGTTCCGTGATAAAACTCGAGCCCACGAAACTTGCAGCGTCGCTATCGCCACCAAGAAAACATCATCACCTTCGCCCTGAGCAGAAGTAGGATTCAGACAGACGCTAATTTTTGTGCCTGTAGTTTCCACCTCGATCATGCATCGGCTCTTCCCTACGTCCTTGCCAAAACCAACTTCCGAGGCGAAGTCTATATGACCCATCCCACAAAAGCCATCTACAAATGGCTAATTCAAGATAGTGTTCGAGTACAGTAAGTCAATGCACACCTCCAGTTGGAAGTGGATTTAACACTAGTCTAGGAGCCTATCTTCCTCTTCTGACCAACGGACCACCCTCTATACAGAAAGTGACCACCTGGAAAGCCTCGTCAAGATCAGACCGATCGACTACAATCAGGTCTATTCTGTCAAGTCCATCCGATTCACCCCCTATCCTGCGGGTCACGTCCTGGGAGCAGCGATGTTCTTGATCGAAATCGCGGGCTTGAAGATTCTGTTCACGGGAGATTATTCCAGAGAAGACGATCGCCATCTGGTGTCAGCCGAGGTTCCCCAAGGTATAAAGATTGATGTCCTCATCACCGAAAGCACATATGGTACCGCATCACATGTTCCCCGAGCAGAGCGGGAAACCGCCCTTATGAAGAGCGTCACTGGTATCCTGAATCGCGGAGGTCGGGTGCTGATGCCAGTGTTTGCTCTCGGGCGAGCTCAAGAGCTGCTTCTTATTCTGGACGACTATTGGGCAAGACATCCAGAGTACCAGAAGATTCCTATCTATTATGCATCGAACCTGGCTCGAAGATGTATGGTGGTTTATCAGACATACGTATCGGCAATGAACGACAATATCAAGCGACTCTTCCGAGAACGAATGGCTGAAGCAGAACAGGCGGGTGACGTTGAGAGGGGCGGGCCATGGGACTTTCGGTATGTTAGAAGTCTGAAGAACCTCGAACGATTCGACGATGTCGGCGGGTGCGTAGTCTTGGCCAGTCCTGGTATGCTGCAAAGTGGCGTGAGCCGAGACCTCCTCGAACGCTGGGCTCCGAGCGATAGGAACGGAGTGGTCATTACGGGATACAGCGTGGAAGGGACCATGGCCAAGCAGCTCATGAATGAGCCGGACAGCATACCCTCCATCATGGGCAATCGAAGTACAGCTGCCATTGGACGAAGAGGGCCAGGGACGGGCGAAACAGAGAAGCCAATGATACCAAGGAGGTGTAGTGTTCAAGAATATAGTTTTGCTGCCCACGTTGATGGGGTCGAAAACCAAGACTTCATCGAGGAAATTGCAGCCCCTGTTGTTGTGAGTCCCAGCTGCGATTTCACAGCATGATGTCGTTGACGATGTGTAGATCCTCGTGCACGGAGAGAAGCACAACATGACGCGGCTAAAGTCGAAGCTTTTGGGGCTCAATGCGCACAAAGAAATTAAAACTAAAATCTTCGCTCCTAATAATACGGAAGAGGTCCGTATTCCGTTCAAGATGGACAAGACTGCTAAAGTGGTTGGGCAGCTCGCCCAATTGCCGCCACCTAACTCTGGGGAGGAGGGAAGACTGATCACTGGAGTATTGGTACAAAATGACTTCAAGATGTCACTGATGGCGCCTGAGGACCTTCGAGAGTACGCCGGGCTTAACACAACTACGATCATGTGCAAGCAGAGACTCACACTGAGTGCAGCTGGCGTTGATCTAGTCAAGTGGGCTTTGGAGGGTACCTTTGGTTCGATGGAGGAGCTAGGGGCCAAAGACAAGTCTTTGTCAAATGGAGCCACAGCAGTCAACGGCAACGGTGCTGATTATGATGATGAGATGGCGGAACAAGGAGTGATTCATCTACCTCATCCGGTGGCCTACCTCGTCATGGGTTGCGTGACAGTTCGATACGAGAATAAGGGCGAGATCATGGTGGAATGGGAAGCGAATACCTTGAACGACGGCATCGCGGACGCTGTACTGGCTGTGCTCTTCACTGTTGAGAGCAGTCCAGCAGCCGTGAAGCGTGGGTAACTCTCCACCACTCGTGACCACATCAGGCTGACTCTGTCCAGAATCGTCCCAAGACCATCGACACCGGCATGGTCCGGCCAAGCGCAATCCACATGCCAACGTAAGCCCAGAGGAACGCTTTTCACGACTTTGCATGTTTCTCGAAGCCCAATTCGGCCCTCTGATCACCCCCATTACCACCCCCAAGATGCCAGTGAAGCTACCCATAGCATCTGTTGACGCCGAAGGAATCAAGAACGAGCCCGACGACGAGTATGAGCCCGAGTATGAAGCAGCTGACCTCGAGGCGGAGGAGATGGAGCGGCTTCACAGCATTGGAATACCAGTTCCCGGGGTTGAGATCCGATTCGACAAGCATGTGGCCAAAGTATGGTTAGAGACGTTGGAGGTCGAATGCGCGAGCGCGATCTTGAGGGAACGGGTGAAGGCGGTGGTGGAGCGAGCTGTTGAGACCGTTGCGCCGCTTTGGGGGAAGAAGAGGCATTGAGAGGCATTGAGAGGGTTGGGGAGGATTGTGCATTACTTTGGAGATTGGGTTGCATGGGTCTGGGCAAGGCGCAAGAAGGATAGGAGGCGCATCGGACTTTGTTTGAGGATAAAGATACCAGATCAGTCATAGCGATGATTTATGCGAACAACTCGACCGATCAAGGATAGAAGTGAAGGCATACGGCTTCGGATACTATGTCTCAGGCTTGAACGCGCGATGCTCTTGTTGATAGTTGGTCCGACATATGCACCAACGTACAATATGTTGAACACGTCGACACTTGACAAAATTGACGCATCTTTGCACAGGATGATTGAATGAGCTTTCCACTTCGGGAAAAGTTGGACCCTTTGATTTAGATGACTGCTTTATCGGAATATATCAGATATATATCGACCAACAAGTAGGACTCCAGCTGATGGTCTTTGTATTATCGACCAGCGTCATTAGAGCAGAGGAATTGCCACCAAGGTTCTTCAAATTACGCCGATGTCGGTCTCTATTAGGAAATACCCTCCATATACAGTAGATGAGCCCAATCATGCTCACCGACCTGACGGTGCAGTATCAGTGTGAGCGTAATAGTATGTTGTTGTTGTGCTGCACTCACTAGTGCGTCATTTCGCCATCTCCATCTTGCGACCAACGCTAAGCCCGAGCTAGACCCCAATCAGGCTTAGCGGTTTCGTCTCCATTTCAGATTCGGGAACGCTCGATCTCTGACCAGAACTGTTCGTTTTCTTCTCCCATGCAAGAGCGTCAACAGCACCACTCGGTCTGCTCTGTATCCATACTTGGTCTGGTAACACAAAGCAGACGCTCTTAGATCACCATGTTCTGGTCTTGATAGATCCCATTGTTGCCTCTCAAGAGTGTCGGATCCAACGCCTCAACCAAATCTCTCGCCCTTCGTCCAAGGCGCGACCGAGACACCTCAACCAAGAGCCACAGATCGACTCTTCAATCTTCGAAAGACTAAGGGCAATCAAAACCTCAACGTTGTCTCCCTCATCTCTCGGGAAGGAATGGAAAGATCGTAACAACGGCCTCACAGCCCCTCTCCACTCGGGCTTCAGCGTCAAATTCCGACGATCCTCCCCCCCCCCCAAAGCCACCGTTTACCTCAAATTCTGTCCACATCCTTCTCCATGAACGATCAATGTCAACACCCTCGACAATGACTGCAACACTCCCACCGCATAGTCCTCATTTCGGTCATCATTCAGCTTACACTACCAACCCTGCCTCGTACGCTGCCAATAATTCACTCCCCGCTGGCTCTTCACGACTCGCTCCTTCCTACAGCTTTCCCAACAATACACCTGCCTCTAATCCCCGTTACTCTGCTGTCTCCGCATCAAGACCGCCACCTCAATCTAATGCAATGACTACTGCGAAATCTACATCGACATTACAAGCACCGAAGAATAGGGATCGGGGGCCTGACTGGGACGAATTTTACAAGAACGGACTGCCAAAAGAAGTCATTGTCATCGACGACGACGACTCACCCCCACCTCGACCAAGGAAGGAGAATATTCGCATTGAGTCTCCAAAGCCGGCAATGATGGGAGTGACTGAGCATGCCAATAAGAAAAGACGGACGGGACAAGGAGCGGCATATGACGCTGCCAGGGACCAACAGGCCTCATATTCACACGCACGCACCTACTCAAACGGAAATACCGCGTCCAACACAGACTCCACAGACCGGACCACGTCCCTGCAGACGACGGCACCCACATCGCTGGGCTCACATACGAGCCACGGAAGTACCGGGGCATACGTAGATGATGGGCAAGTCGGTCAGAAGAGAAAGCGCGTGACCCGGCAGCGGATTGCAGACGACAAGAAAAGGCAGGAGATTGAGGTGCAAGGGGATGCATACAGCGCCTACCAACCTCCTCCGAGACCACCAATAAAGGCTAGGGATGTTCATGTGCCGTCGGTCAAAGATGTAAGGCTGGCCCTTCGTACCATGCTTGTCTTTACTGACATCGCATAGACTGTGACGCCTCATGAGAAGATAGATGACGAAGATGGCCACTACATAGTGGTGGAGGACACGCCAATAGGCGACCGATGTAGGTTCAAGATGCGAATCATATTGTCCGAGTTTGCAACGCTAACTTCGCCTAGATCAAGTCAGTCGACTGCTAGGTCAAGGCACGTTTGGCAAGGTGGTCGAAGCCTATGACAAGCGTACGAGGTCCAAATGTGCCATCAAGATCATCCGTTCTGTCCAAAAGTACCGAGACGCCTCTCGAATAGAACTGCGGGTGCTGCAGACCTTGTCTCACAACGATCGATATAATCACAACAAATGTATTCACCTACGGGACTGCTTCGATTTTCGCAACCACATATGTATTGTTACCGATCTTCTTGGACAGAGTGTATTCGACTTCCTCAAAGGCAACCAGTTCGTACCCTTTCCGAGCAGTCAGATACAGAGTTTTGCACGGCAACTGTTCACCAGCGTTGCTTGTAAGTATGCCTTACCCTCAGGTGGATTATGAGCTGATGTTGACCTAGTTCTACACGACCTTAATCTAATTCATACCGATTTGAAGCCGGAGAACATTCTTCTCGTTGGCAATTGCTACCAAACATTCACATATAATCGCAACATACCTTCGTCTTCCACCACCGTACAACGTATCGCGAGGCAGCGGCGAGTCCTACTTGATACAGAGATCAGGTTGATTGATTTCGGATCTGCTACCTTTGACGACGAATACCATTCCTCCGTTGTCTCGACAAGACATTATCGAGCACCGGAGATTATACTGAATCTGGGATGGAGCTATCCTTGTGACATCTGGAGCATCGGCTGTATCCTGGTTGAGTTCTTCACCGGTGACGCACTGTTCCAGACCCACGACAACCTTGAGCATCTAGCCATGATGGAAAGCGTCTGTGGCGGCAAGATCGAGGCGAAAATTGTGCGTCAAGTCCAGAACAGTGGGAGAGCAAACAATCGCAATTCAGCCGCGCAGTAAGTTTCTATCTTGGTGTCCCTGACTGTGCTAATCAATGGCAGATTCTTCACTCGGGGTCTCAAGCTTGACTATCCCAATCAAGAGACAACAAGAGCGTCGAAGAAATACGTCAAGGCGATGAAGGCTTTACATGTGAGAAGAATTCTCATACATCGCATACATCTCGCTGACCAAGCCATAGGAGGTTATCCCTGCAGGTAATGCCTTCAACAAGCAATTCGTCGATCTCCTCCGCCGCATCTTCCAGTACGATCCCAAGCAACGCATCACGGCCAAGCAAGCTCTCAAGCACCCCTGGTTCAAAGAGACGATCACGGACGATGGTAGCGAAGCAGCACGGATAAGGCAGGGCAGGGAGCAGGCGCGGAGTCAAGTGGACCTTGACTACTACGAAGATGGGGGTTGACGTCGGCGAATGTCATTGAGGGCGAGGGCCTGGTTGATTCTCCTTCGATGACGAAGTCAGAACATTGGCAGCTCGGGATGAAGTTTGGATGGGATGGGCGATTGATAATGAATGACATGCATGAGGGTCGGGCGTATGTAGCTAGGGAAGACATTCTTGTTCGATGAGCAATATGGGTTCATTTGTGAATTTTGCGTGATTTGCATCTTTGACACGGTTTGTGTGCTAACAACGGATATCTTTACTATGCTGCTGGTTCGAAAAGGGGAATCCTATTAATGGTACGCTTTCGCTGTACTACGTTCCAAGTCCTATATCACTTGCGTTTTATCTCGGAGGGATTCTCATTACTGTTGATGTAGGGAGAGAAGGGGAGGGGGTGGGGATTTTCGCGAGTGGCGGTATGGGATGAGTTTTCCCTGTATGGCTGTGCATTGTGGGGCGGGGGAGGGTGGTTGGATTTGGGCTTTGATACTTTGGGGGGCGGGTTGGTGGTGGGTGGTGGTGGTGAGTGCGTGTTGTTAGTGCGTGTTGTGACTAATGTAGGAGTATATAAACTCAAAGCATTTCGCTAGAAAAGGAAGATAGTGGGATTTGGAAAGGAAAATGGGATTTGTGATTTGTTGGCGGTTGGGAGTATGGGACTCTGGGAATGAGTATGTTTTTTCTAGAGGATCTAGAGGATATAGAGGATATTAATTACATTCCTAAGATTTGGTGGACTACATAGGGTATAGAGTCTATGTATTACGTGAAAGATGGCTGGTAGGTACGTGGTGGGGTTGTTGAGAGAAGAGGGGGGATGGAATGTTTTTGGTGGTTGAGATGGTTTTGTTGTGTGTGGATTTTGGAGCTGGTAGGTGGTTGTAGTGGTAGTGGTAGTGGTTATGGTCGTAGTTGTGGTTTGGTAATGGTATGGTTTGGTTGGACGGTTAATACAAATTTTGACATCGACATTGACATTGATATAGCATATAGTATACTGTAATGTGGGAGAAAAGAGGGATCGTGGTGTTTTCTTGCGTGCGAGTGGGCTGACGGCTTTTTGGGGGAGGTTTTGTTGCGAGGGGTTTCTTGGGTGGTTGTTTGCCGGTCTGTCATTTCTATGAGGGATGCGGGGGAGGGGGGAGGTCGGGCTTCGGAGTGGAGGTGGTGTGGTTTGGATGTGGTAGGTGGAGGGAAGCGGGCTATATATGGGAGATCGTGATAAGAGATCTTAATAAGGTCTTGATAGGAGATCTTAATAGGAGATCTTGATCTTTAACAAATTCAGTGGAGCGGGGGGAAAATGGATCTTGGTCCGATTACGGGATAGAGATTGCTTTATCACCAGAGTAGAGAGGGTAGGTTTTTGTGATGGTGGTATGTATGGATGTAGTAGGGGTTGTGGAAGAATTTCATTGGTATACTTATGTAATGTTTTGTTGTATGAGATTTTGTCGTGAGGAGAGGTTGTCGCACTCTTGCGAGCTCTTGGGTTTGACAATCCTGGGATATATGTCGTAGCGCGTTTTCATTCATCGCTTTGTTCACTTTGTGAATATAGAGAGAAGTACTATTCGTGTTCTTGGACCTTCTATTTCCTTTAATGATATGAGATGCTTCTGTGTTGATGTTTGTTCGCTGAGGAAAGGGTTTTAGAGCCACTGGGCCGAGAGACTGAGCTGTGAGCGGACCTTTTGTACGGTGGAGAGTGTTTGGTGCAAGGAGTGTATGAACCTAGATTACTCCTTGGTGGAAGGGGTGGAGCTTGATCTCTACATATTCCTGACCTGTCCGTTCGAAGTGTTGGGTAGCTTTGTGCTCCGTGCATGGTCTCCGAGGGTCCTCTGCGGTAAGCTGGGCGTGAGACTTCGGATCGATGATGACTTCGAGCTTGTTATGCGTTAGCTTTGAGAGGACGACAGAGTTTTGTAGTCGACGATTATTCTCGCCACTTGTGACAGTGAATGGGTTATCCGAAGTCCGGTATCACCGGAGTGTTGTATTAACAGCCGCCGTATGCCTTAGATCCTCCGTAATCTTTCTCTCCAGGCCTTTGAGAAAATGTCTCACTTGTCCCGTATCTCTAGTATCGAGGTATTCGACCTCGGTTTTCTTTTTAGGGTTGGGGTTGAGTGAGAGAAACTTATGAGTGATGAAACTCAAGGCTGCGCCGGCGTCGCCATGTGGCCCATCATATTCAGGAAACAGATCGCTGAGGGGTTTCCGCTTAATCTTATCCATGAACAGATCCAATTTGGTGAACAATAGGACTATTCGAGACTTTTCGAAATATTTAGAATTTGGGACAGTTCGGAAGAGACGCAGAGCCTCGTCCATTTGTATCTATTGGACACCGTTATTCCCGTCCCGAGATTTTGGATCGCCCGAACTTGACGAATCGGATACATACCGATGTATAGTCCTCGATCAAGCATTGGTCGTAGCCACTCAAAGGAACAACAAACACCAAACAACCGACGTCGTGGATCAATTTAACCCAGTGTTTACCACCATTACGTACTCCTTCAACATCGAGAACGCTGTAATTGAACTGTTTTAATGTAAAGCGCGATGATCTGAGGCCGACAGTCTGTTCATGTAATTGTAAAATATCGGTATGACTCGGTACGTAGTCTTTTGCGGACAACCGATCGATGTTCCCGACGTAACTGAATTATCCATGAGCCCTCATCGCCAAAGCTCTAGATGTGAATTGGGCGTACTAGGAAAAGGCATCATAAAGTGCTAACTTATTTCCCCTTTTCATAATCTCCTGAAATCCCCCGTCGGACCATAGAGCCTGGATCGCAGGCAGGCATTGTGGAGGAAAGCTATCAACCCAGTCCGTCTCATGGGTGGATTTTATTATTTGTTCGTGCTTCTAGAATATCTTAGTTGGCCGAGCATACCATTACCTCTGTACAAAAGCTTACGTATGAGCTATCGTTAAAGTAGCGGAGATCTGAAGTTTGGCGCTCGTTGGCTATCATCCGAAACGCAGTCCTCACATTTGAGAAGATGACCCATCGGACACCCCTACGTTCACTAAGAGAAAGTTCGTTTGAGTAGATGATCTGCATCTGTTTCAAGAAGGTAGTCTTTCCACCCTCTCCAGCGCCTGCAAAGGATTCTGTCAATATACGTTTCCAGAAGAGCTGACTCTTGAAGATGATCTGATTCCAATGACTTACCTAAGAGTAACATATTGATATTAGCGCGCTCCATCAGCGGTATGCGATTTCTCTTGATTCCTGCTGGGCCACTTATATTCCTTTGAACTATGTCACGGTGGTGGTCAAATTGTCTTTCGACCGCTCTCGCTACATCTCTAGCGGAAGGCCCGGAATTAGCGGTAATCCTTATGTTAGAGCCATGAAGACTCTCATGGCGGTAGGGTGGATCGTAGTGATGAGGGTTCCAAATCTCGTAGGGACATAATGGTAGCGAAAGAACAGATATGTTTGATATTTGGGCTAGACTGACACCGGAGAGGAACGACCATCCGGAAGCAGAGCCAGAAGCTGAGGGAAGGGATGATACAGAGTGTCTGTGAAAAGTCCGCAAGTATACCCTCGAGTTGCTCAGCTCGAGGTCCAAATCAGATTTGGCATTCGGCATGTGTGCTTGGGGGGGAGAGTGGCCATCGTTGATATCTCGGCCTAAGGGCCTTAATTTCAAGGCTTCATCACTCGATCTCGGTAAGGCTGAAATCTTTGATGTGGCGTATTGACTTGGGGCGGCAAGCGTTTGTTCAATGTTCTCCAATTTGTGCGTCATCTTCTCACTGCTTTCGACAATGGTTTGGACTGTTGTAGCGAGGTTATTCATTGACAGGTGAGCTTCTTCCACGGATGCGCTTGAGTCAGGGCGATCTGCTCAGTTGACATCCTTCACTTCGGCAACTCGTTGCGAGCGGGTCATAGAAGTGCTTACCAGGTCAGAATGGTCAAGATCAGATTCAACGAGCTTTTTGAAGCCCGAATCCGATCCAGAATACCAATGATTGTCGGCTCAGTCCTTGTCCATCGATCCTTGTCAAGCGTAGGCATTGGTTGGTTGAGCTTAAAAGAGTCTAGTATCTTCTCCAGCTCCGATAGGGTCAATACGCAGGACGTATTGACGACGATGACTTGTCCCAGCGAGATCGCCGCTTGTCTTGACTGAGGGGCTTGCTCAGTACCTTGTAAGATCGGAGCAAGCTGAGCGAGGCAGACGCTGAGTGCCGAGACCTCTGCGATGATATTGCGACATGAGGTGGGTGCACCTCGCTCCTTCTGGATGAAGTCTGATAGCACCTGCGTGACTTTGGCGGCCACATTGAGTATTCCTGTGACGGAGGCAAGTACGGACAGCGGATCCATGATCAGACCAAAGGCTGGATGACTGAGACATGATGAAGGATTAAATTCAGGAAATGGAATTATTGAAGCCCTCCCAGCCTTGCTTACAAGCAAGAGGTGCACAGCCGCGCCAGCTATCGCAACTGCTGCCTTTATTAGCGTATGCACAAACCTCTAGTATCCTTGGCGCGGAGAAATTCGCTCCTCTCTTGGTCTTTCATATAAGACTGAGTACACGAGCTTACTCCGCTGTAGAGGATTTGGATGATGTTGGACCTCGCTACATGAAAGCTACGCTCCTTAGAGCTGAGAATATTGAGTACCCACAGGGCGTCTATTGGTAAGGTTCGGCGCGGTGCCCTTGGCGCAGTCAATATAGCCATGTGTGTACGTCTATCAAGACCCATGTCAAGATGGGTAGCGATTTGCAATAATTCCATGTAAGGTTCTCGTCCTAAATCGAGCAATTGGTGCAGCCGGCGTGCAAGGACTGGTCAATCACTCATATCCCTCGATTGAACTCGACTTTCCCATCTTTCCCACCTTTATCCCAGAATCTTTCCTCCAATGACCTCGCTTGCACAGCCTGTCTTTGAGGGAAAGCTGCTAGAGCAAGGGGGAAAGCAAATATCGATGTTGTCAGAATCAGGCCTATATCCTCCCTTAGCTATCAAATTCCCCAAGATCGGGTGACTGCGTACCCAGATTTACGGGCAATGTCATCCTCGGCCTCTCTTTCAACCACTGAGTCTGCTGCAACCGTACCACGATCAGGGGCGGTAGCACCATGATCGGGGTCGAATTCAGAACCCTGCTCAGCGCGGTCTCCCCGACTGCCAATGTAGCAGCCTTCTTACTCTTCCCCAGGCTCTGCACCTCGGACCCATCTTTCTCTTTCTGCGACGTTTCCTCTTCGCTTAGTGTTGGGAAGATGTCGATTCCTTGCCTGATCTCCTCTCCTCGCATCAAGAACACATTGAGCGCACCTGCCGATGCCACGGCTGCGAATGGTACGAGGCGTGTCAAGACTATCTTTGCGTTTGGTGAGAGTCGCTTGAGACGGGGCACAGTTGCGTTCAAGCCTAAGGCGACGGAGCAGGAAGCTGAGACGGCGAGGAGGTAGGATTGAACCATTGTGGATATGGAGAGGGGGGTGGACTTGTTGGCGTTGGCGCTGTTGATTCCAACGTTTAGGGACTGGTTGGTTATCTGCCACAGAAGCGTGCCTGTTGTCTTTCTTTCGTTAGAAAATGCTGGAAGCTGTTCGGGGGGTGGAGTACTTGGAGCCCGGGTGTGAGCATGCCAGCTGTGACTATGAGGTTCGAAATGACGAAGCAAGACATGCGGAAGGGGAGAAAGACTGGCTGTCCGGTATCTATCCCGATCAGGCTTGACCCTTCAACAAAGGTCCCACCATATCGAGAATCGTACCAGGATGCAGGGTCGAGTCCACGATCTTCTTTGCCTGCCATATCTCAGGCGTCATGCCTTGGGCTTGCCCCTGTTTGTACGAAGAGACAAGCTTCTTTGCATTCTCAAGGCCTGATGCAGAGACGAAGAGGGTTCTGCGGATGAACTGTCAGCCTGGGAAGCTCAATGGCTGACAAGGATTGCGGTCTACCTACCACACCAGCAGCTGGTGAGGCGGCTCCCATTACTCGAGCTCACCTCGGATCTGCTATTTCGGCAGATTGCTTCACACGACCCAAGTAGGTATCAAGATTGTACTGAGAGTTGGGGAGGTCACGGTGTCCGGGAAGTGAGGCAGACATGTTGCTTTAAGATACCAATGAAATATAATCAGACGGATTGGAAGCACCTATCGTGCGACACAGCCTCTGCTGAACGCATGAGGCGTCGTGGGCGATTCAATGTAGACGAGGTCAATTGTGCAATCAGCTGAGGTACTTTACTCCGCAATCGGCAAGAAACTGCCAAGGCGCGATAGCCTTGGCTTTGCGCTCCTCGCGCTGACTGAAAAGAATGCCTCAACTGTTTACCAGGAATAGGCGCTTGTTACAAGACCTTTCACAAGAGTAGTCATGAACAGGATGAGAACTCAAGAGCTGCCAAGGGCGGTGTTGACCCGTCGCCGCCTCGCCGGGACATGATCGAACCTAGAAACAGTTGCGCGTACCTGTACACCGAACAACAAGGTAGATCCGTCATGTACGATATCTGTCTATTTCATGAGCGCGAAACGTTAGGGGCGACGTAAAGATAGATGCAACGTTTTCCGGAGATTCTATACGAATATGGTATCAAATAGTAAGAATTTTCATAATGATTGGCCGCGTGGCCTAATGGTTAAGGCGTTGGTTTTCGGCACCAAAGATTTGTGCGTTCAAATCGCACCGTGGTCGTATTAATTTTGCCGTTTATTTTGCCTTTTGATTTGCCTTTCCATCTTCTTGTTTTGTAGCTTTTCCATCAATGATCCTTTTTGGAGTTGTTGAGGCATTTGAAGAAGGCACCAGCGAGTGACGGAATTCGTGGGACCTGGATTGTGAATGCATAACTACCAGATGAGTCCATCACAAGCTCTGTACCGAGTATCTATCTATCAACGATAATGCTAATTAATACCACCGACTATACAATGATTTATTTCGCTATCGAAGCATACAGCAGCAACTTCAATACTTCGCTATCCTACCGAAATAAATCCCCCACCGTCCAAACGTTTCCGCACTGGCAATCTATGGAGCTATTGTTTTGATCTAGCAGCCTTTAAGAAAGCTTTGCTTCCTTATTTAAAAAAATTTGTCGTCTGTCCATCACCACAGGCTTGCCCGTTCGCTGTGGTCCAGCTGAAATCGTGTTGTACTGAGAGTGTTTCATGCACTTGTGTATATATACGTATCATATCAAATCACTATATCTTCCAGTACAGATCCTATCCCGCTCCTCCCCACCTCGTACCATTGTTTCGCCAAGGGAGGACATGTCTCGTTGAGGACATCTCTACTAGAATTTCATCCGGAGGGCTGAGTGGCCCACTTTTCCTGACCGTTGAAGCCGTTGAGTCATACATCTATTCATGATTTCTTGCTCTCTCTCCTTGATCTCGTCGATCTCATCTTCCCTTTAGCATGTGCATATTCGAGATATCAGCTCCAATACATTGAAGGCCTCGACGCATTTGCATAACGAAACAAGCCGCTGACAGCATGGCCCCGTTATATCTGAGGGGTCTGGGATGCACGGACAACCCAGCCGTGCTGCACGGCTTTTCTGAGAGCTTGTATGTGATGTGCGATAATACGTTCTCGTACACGACGGGAACGAATGCGATATGCTCGCTTATGACTGTTGCTGTATGCTTGCTAGTGTTGGTTTTGATGGGATCTGTCTGTGGATTGTTGTTTATTCGGACAACCGTTACTCGCGGTGATCGTTCGGATTGGTCACGGGCATGTGAGGAGGCATTCCGGCGCGTGATTTTACGATGCAATTTCAGTGCGCCACGAACCTTGAGAGGGAGAGTGATGAGTAGGAAGAAGCCGAGATTGGATCTTGATGTTCAGGAACCGGACCTTGGCATGATGGCGAGAGAGAAAGGGTTAGTCACGCTTGTCATATGAGGCCCTGGTTCAGGATAGCTGGAACGATAAACATACTGGCTGAGAATGAGGCGCTTACCTCTGAGTAGGCTCCGAAGACAGATACTTGCAACCGCAGACCCGAAGAAGTAACGCTCCCATCGCAGGCTAACTTTCACGACATCGCAGAGAGGAGGTAACGTGGACAACACCTCGAGCCGATGACGCTCGCCGACTGGGCCTTGAATCCACCCAGTGTTCACATGTGTACCTATGCTGCTCACGGCAAATTCGAGGGAATTGATTGAATGCGTAGACCTACACTGGATTCGATGGATGGGGCGATGGGTAGAGCAGGGGCGAACTCCGCCATAGACGTTGGGTATTACAAGAGCGAGGATCACGCTGAGCAGAGCTCATCTGGAGTTCTGTCCTGGGAAGCGGTGCTTGCTAAGCGGCCGTGAGAGGGCAACCGGAATACTGAAGATTTGATGCCATCCATCGATGTTCGAGAGGATACACTCGGCTAGGCTGCTAGTCTACGAGGAGATATCGAGGTATAAGACTTTGAGTTTGATCGCTTGGAGGAGACAAGACTTTGTCTATATGGGCCGTTGTCGTGTACACGTGGAATATCTGGAGGGACTTGGAGATAACCAGCATGATTCGGACTTCGCGAAAGCCACTGAGCAGCCCATGAGGGTTTGCATGGAAGCCGAGCGGGGGGTTACCAGCACACGGTATGTTTCTCTATGTACAACGTATGTTGGAACGTTTCAGACAGCCGTTGAAGATCATGATCCCACTGACAGCCTAATAAAGACTCGCACCATAAGACGCCGATTGCTATGCGAATGTTGAAGCAGAAAATATGTGCAAGAAATCAAGCGCTAATATTGCAAGGGGGACTGGATGGTCTCTATCAAATCAATAGACTCGTCTCAAACGAAGTCCAAGAGAAGTATATAGTATCATGCGCAACAGAGAAATATACAGTAAGGGTCCACGACTTGTCGGATCAAGCAGGCTGCATATCGGCGACAGTGTCTTCCATGATTAATTTCGGTCGCGTCGACCTATCCAGGTGCAGATCCGAGTGCCCGCCAGTGCGGAGACAATTGTCTTGAAAATCCGCGTGCAGGTCGATTGGGGAAGAGGGAGCCGTGGACAAACTCGCAGAGCTCCCTGTGGTTGAGCTCTCCATCGTACCTGGTCTTGACTGACTAGGTCTCATGATCTGCTGCGCAGCAGAAACGCAGCCACCGTAGGCGAAGCGGATGAGTGAATCGCCTGTCAAGCTTCCGATGGCGAAGATGCCCGGAGCAAGTTCTATGCTCCTCTCCGCATTCAACCTTAGAGTCTGTCCGGAGATGAGACTGTAGTTGGGGGGAGGCTGTCCCACAGAGATGTCAATCTCTTCAAGGAGACCTTTGTCAAGGTAATCGAGTGATCCTCGCCTTCCAATTACATAATCCATGCCAGAGATTGTTCTTTCTAGGATGCTTCCGTCACTAGCCTCTAGCGTGAGAAGAGCGTGATCGTTTCTCATTTCAATGGCCTTGATGTGTGTGTTTGGGAGTCCTTCGTAAACCTCGTCCCAGTCTCGATCTTGGAAGAAAGGGTTGGACTTTCTGATCCTCGTAGGAGATGTGACGTTGTGAGTGTCAATGTTCATCGAAGCAAGCTTCATATGGCGGTATATCTTCGCATATTCCGGATATGCGCGCGGATGGCACGCTCTGAGCGGTGACGGGCGGTTTTCGGGGTCCCATTTGAAGATGTGTATGATCTTGTCCCTAGGCGGCGTAGATATGATGACGTCTGCAGCGGTGAAGCCAGATCCGACGACAAGGCGTGGCGCTTCATTGGTATGATTGGCGGATGGAAGAGCGCTCAGCGGCCGTAAGAGCGGTCGTGGAGGAATAAGACGGGAGAAAACGCCCGATGCTAAAACGATGTATTTACAGACAATGTTGTGTGACCCAATGTGGAAGCCCTCATGAGTCCGGAAAATCTCCCCAACCTCAACGTTGGTGTAAATGGAATCTTGGATACTCACTGCGTGAGGGTATGTAGCTAGGTAGTCGGCAACTTCTCGACGTGTGGGCCGGTGAAAGTCCGGGACAAGTTTGCCGTTGCGGTGTCTGTGATGATCCTCAAAAGAATACCCAGGAAGCGACAGCATCTCCGCATAACTCAGAGTCTCAATGTCCCAGCTGGCCGAGACCGGATTATCAGCCCATTGCCCTCCTGCGTCCGCGGTGTTGCCCAGCACGATGTGTGAGACTGCCTTCTCTTCCTCGAAACGCCATTCGACGCATGTTTCGTACTTGCCAGGGTCTGTGTCGGCCAAAGGTCGTACGAGAGTGTCGAGGAGAACGTTGACAGGAAGGGCTTGAGTCGAGTAACACAACCGAGATGCTGCAAAGTGGGCAGTGAGCTCATCGGCATCAATGTCGAGGAGGCATGGCGACTCGGAAAGCTTTGTGTGTAGAATAGGATCTGGATGGGGCCTTGAGGCGTTGTAGTAAGGTACGTGGCCGTGCAGGATGAAGGACAAGATGAGCGCCGAAGGGCCGTTGCCAACAATGACAACGTCCACAGAACTCGGTACTTCCATGGGTTGATCAATCATCGTAGCCATTGAACTAGGCGAGTTTTGAAATCATGGGCAAGCGGATAGTGTAGAACAATGGCTCTGTGGCTTTTCACGGACGTGGTGGGGGTTCCCAGTATCCGCACTGGCCCACGGATCGGTCATGATGAGGCTGTGGTGACGACAGCGATCGTGAGAGTCCTATGCGCATCATTCTGGGGTTGGGAGGGATATTTCTTGCCACTGTGATGTTCGAGAGACGACTTTAGTGCTGTTCCCAAGTACATAGCAGCTCAAGCGTACTGGATCTGAAAGGATGTTGCGGAGAGAGAAACAAAATCTAGGAAGAAAAGTGATTGGTAACCATCGTCTCGATCTGGTAAGCGTCCGATGCTCGCGTCTTGGCACGGAGGGCCGACTCCGGAGATGAAGAAGCGATCAATCCTGGTATATCAAAATTGCCATAAAGCAATCATCTTCCCTCCAGGAACCGATTCCATTTCTGCGAGAGTCGCGAATATTGATACACTTACTTATAATGCGGGTTCGACAATGGTGAAGACTGGCCGCACTGCCACAGTCCGTTTAGCGCTTTTCGGCGGTCTCCTTCATCCATGAAAGCTCAGACCTACACGACATTCGGAACAATGAACGCTTCACCCTGTGGACGTTGGACGTCATAGCATTCTGAGATACGCAGCGTTGGGTCGAGCACAAATGGCTTCCGAATCACGTGTGCACTATATCTTCGACCGACTTTAGAGATGTGTCATGGCGCTGTAAATCGCATATGTAGACTCTGAAGCCTCCGCACCCTCAAGGACATGGAAAAAATTGCACACCAATACAGGCAACGTTATTGTTGGACGTCTACGGTCGCTGCCCAAAGAAATCCATGAGCCCTTTGGCCTCCTCCTGTATATACTTATCCATCATTACTCCAGCCTCCATACCACCGATGTCATCTCTTAAATCGAAGGTCTCGGTGGCACCGATTGCTATGGCACGACCTGCGAATTTACATCAGCCCAGGATCTACGCAGGTGAGGCTAAGGCTAACGCACCACAAATAGAGTCGTCTAATGCACATCGGATCACTGCATCAGACACATCTCGAACGTCGCCCACTGGAAACCCATGTTGCCGACAGGTGTCTGCGAGACCTTTGGACATTGGTGTATCCATAACCCATGGAGCGATGAGATTGACTCGATACCCCAGGTCCTCCATTCGGGATCTGATGGAGCGGAACAATCCCCTGACTGCCCACTTTGAAGCTGTGTAATCAGTAGCGTTCAACGGAAGGTAGCCCGCTAGGGAACTTATGACGACCAGCGATTTCTTTGGGGCTTTCTTGATGGTGTCTGAGGACGCGGGTGGTAGAGCGAAATAATGTTGGGCGAGCTTTGATGTGAAGTACACCCCCTTGATATTCACATCAAGTGTGGGCCCGACATGCCGCGGCTCTGGTGGGTCACTGTGCAACGTTGGGGCCATTTCTTCCGGCGAGATGAAGTCTGCACCTCCTAATCCAGCTGCGGCTACCACGATATCGATGCTGTTACTGCCAGAGAAGGCTATTGCAGACTTGAAAGCCTGTACTTGTGAGGCCCATTGTGTTACATCCGTGGCTACCACATTGACCGATAGACCTCTCAGCTCCATGTCCTTGGCGAAAGCCTTGCCTTGTTGCTCATTGACATCTGCTATCGTGACGCGGGCGCCATGTTCCAAACACGTAGTCGCTATTAAGGCACCAATGCCTGAAGCACCTCCGGTAATCAGCACGCTTCTACCTGTCAGAGCAGACAAATCGAGAGACTTCTTCAAATCTGGCACGTCTCCCATGTTAACTGCCAGAACTCATTTCGCTTCGCAACGTTCACGCAATTCCCAGGGTTTAAGTCTGCAACTCTTTGGTAAGTAAAGTAGAAAGCGGGGCCTTGCGCGGCTACGGCTGCGGCTGCGACGGCAGCGGCAGCTAGTCCAGTCGAAGCTCCTTCCCGATCCGTGGTAGCTTCCGATGCTAAGCGATCCCGACTTTTGTGTTGGTGGCAATAACATTTTCACAACAGTCCACAGAAGTACATCGTAACATACCCGCACTGCTAGGCCACAGGCCTGCAAGTCAAAAGGCTCGGGAAATATCACTGTACTGTGTTCAATCCGTAAAACTACCGTGCCTACCATCGCGCAGTACATTGAACGTCCCGATTGTTCGGTGTCACCGCAACCAAGACGTCATGCAACACGAATCTTTATAGTAGTAAAGCAGCTGTGCGTGGGATACGTCCAAACAGACTATGCAGCGTTACGATACGGATAGTGTACATGAGCCTCTAATCCCAGACGAGGAGCAATATGACTGGCATCATCTGCCTTGCCCACCAAATCCCTATGCTGATCTGCCTGTCTACACTAACATTCACCGAATTCGGCACCAGATTATAGCTGCAATCGATGATCCGTACAGCTTGGAGCAACTTAGAGCGGCTAGGATCAATGTTACGATTGTGAGGCCTTTGGTCCACCGGATATGGGAGAAGCACGATGAGTCAATCATCTATTGCTTACTCGTCAATAAGTTGCAATTTCTCAGGGAACAAGCTTTCAAAGCCCATCAGACCATAAACACCACTCGGGCATTACTTTGCGAGCTTGTCGCTCTGAAAGTGTTACGCCGTACTGACGAAGACAATCCTGGACGTGAAGGGCTGTTACTTCTATCCAATATCCTAGTCGCTGGTTTTGAGCCTTTTCAGAAAGCTCCAGTGGAGGTTGTACGAGATTCGAGTCACGCAATTCACTGGACTCTGCAAAAGGCGGGTGGATACGAGCGCAAATCAACCGCCTTGGAAGTTGCTATCATATCTGAGAGTAAAATGCTGCTGGGCTCCCCAGCTTGCCAAAAGGTCACGGAGGCAATCTACGTGGGACGAATCACTTATACCCCATCATCTTTCATTGACATCATACCGGATCATTACAAGCACAAGCCCATCACACTATATCATCCCAATAGAGCTCTGCTGCTGAATCAGTACCGCCTGCAAGTACCGCGCACGAGGAATCTTATGGATATTGCCCAATTCATCCTGCTATTAGTGTTGTACATACTCACTATGGAGCATCGAGATGCGGAACATTTCACCGTATATGAGCTCATTTTCTGCATCTATGCTTTTGGGTGGGTATTGGATGAATTTGCTTCTATCTTGGAACACGGGTGGCACTGCTATACCCAAAACTTATGGTCATTCCTCGATACTATGTTTGGGTTAATATACGTTGCCTATCTAGTCCTTCGAGTACATAATCTGGCGACAGGGGACCGGACAACGGGTGCACCGGCCTTGGATATTCTGTCCGCCGGAGCTCCTGTCCTGATTCCTCGCCTGGCCTTCAATCTGATGTCTGAGAACATGCTGTTTGTCTCATTGCGAGCGATGATGGCAGACTTTACCGTTTTGACCTTACTCGCTGTCTGGTGTTTTGGTGGCTTCCTCCTTAGCATGATGTGGCTCGGCAACGGTGAACATCCTCCCATTACGATCTCCAAGTGGATGTTATGGGTTTGGTTTGGCCTTGATGGTACTGGGATCCAGAAGTCGCCCGACTTTCATTGGTTCATTGGTCCAACGCTCATGGTCACCTTCGCGTTCTTGGGTAACACGCTATTCCTCACAATCTTGGTCTCAATGCTGAGCAGCACGTACTCGAAGATTGCATCTAATGTCACGTCAGAGATTCAGTTTCGCAGGGCGGTTTTGACATTTGAAGGGGTAAAGAGCGATGCGATATTCTCCTACCAGCCGCCATTCAATATCCTGGCTCTCTTTATTTTGTTGCCGCTAAAGTTCGTCTTGTCGCCACGTTGGTTTCACAAGATTAATGTCACCGCCGTCAGAACTATAAATGCGCCGCTCCTCATCATGATCAGCATGTAAGTGTCGCTAATATCATACAGCATCTCTAAGATCTTTTCATGATGGTCGCTTTTGCTGATGTAAGAGTAGGTATGAACGTCGACATCTTTGGGAAAAGCCAAAAAGCAAGGTTCAGAGCCTCTGGGCTTTTTGGGACTTCTCGCGATTTTCCGTGCACGGTGACACGCAGGCAGTGTTCGAGTTTGAGCCACCTCAATCCTTTCTAGACGAAATAGCAAGGGGTGAGGAGATAGATGGCATCCTTGCGTCCCAAACTCCTAGCCTCAAAGGCCCTGATGCAACAAGGCCCCAACTAAAACGCTCGAACACGAAACGTAAAGATTCAATGACAACAGCTGCTGGCTTTACAGAGCATCTGTCGGAATTCCTTCATGAGCACGGCGCCAGTGACATCGCTGGCAGGCTTGAGGCCTTGGAAGGATCAACTGAGCGAATCGAAAACATTCTGCGCAAGCTGAGCCAAATTTCAGGCGAGGATACGAGTATGAGCGATATGGGGACAGGTGATTCCCGAGGAGCGACGGAGGAGGCGATTGAGGAAGGAGATGACCCATGATCGATATTGAGTTGATCTCCATTCTCTATGATCCAAGCAGTGTAAGGAAAAGCCTACCTATTCATGACTATGCCTGTTCCTCCTGTGGGTTCACGGCAAGGCATCCTTGGTGCCAAGCGAGGACTTACGGGATTAGGAATTTCAACCCAGCCACGTTCACATTCCCAACAGTCTCACCTTTCCAAGCACCTCGATAGCCTCAAGGTCTAGGTGTGTCATTAAGAAAGACAGTAAGTGCCGCACTCATACCTGGTCCACGTAGGGACCCGGCTGGCGCCAGTAGACAACACCAGCCGGGTGGAGTATAGCGAAACGGCCTAGTCAACGGCATTTCTTGTCATACGAGATCGTCGCACAACCGAATCCTCTGTGTGAGCCATGTGCAGCATATGAGCTCCGAAATACGCCCCCACGAGCCTGTTGCATGTTCCATCCTTGGTAGCGTGGGATTGGCCGAGCCTCCAGCCACCACGCGTAGGTCGCACTGCATGCAGCATCTCCCGTACCCAACTCCAATTTGAATCTGTGAACCCATACAAACAAGGGACAGGTTGAAGGTCAAGTAGACGGCAAGCCGAAACAGCGGCTGGCCCCTTGAGGGATGGCCTCGCATCGGCGCAAGTCCAGTCGCGTATCTGCGCTTACGGAAACATCCCTTCCTAAACCTGCCGTGAACCCTCGTGGCTTGACGGATCAAATGTATTCGACGAGGCTATTTCGAGCTTACCATCCACATGTCACTCGGGACTCGCTCTTATGAGCTCCTACATCCCACGAAAATTCTCCATAAATCTTGATTGGAGTGTCGTCATGCATGCTATCCAAAATGGCTCAGAGTCGCCCGGGATTTACTGGGCTTTGTCTGTTGTGCCCAATCCAATCTCCCACGTGGATGGCTGCTCCAGCAAACTACACGAACATCAGCCTCAGCGACCTCCAAAGTGACGAATAGCGATGGGAACAGACATGACGGACCCTGTGGACGGGTGGAACGAAGCTAAGCGGTGAATCTAATGCTGCATAGCATGGTAAATACGATGGTGATGTATCAATCCTTCTCGTCTGTATATATTGATGCCCCTCAGGGCCACTCTTCCAACAGATAGTACAGGAAGGCCCTGGCTGCTCAATATAATTAGCATAAAGTATCGGTCTTGTCCCTCGTTATTGAGACTCATCCATTCCATCCGATCCCGGTATCGACGAGCGTATCCCCAAAGTCCGATGCAAGCCTGTCCTCGAATGCCCGTCTTCTCGCTCTTCCATTTGTTGACCATCGTTTCATACGTTCGCTTACTGGCCGCATCGCCGATATCGCAGCAGCCGGCTCAGCCAAATACTTTGGAGTCGCGACAATTGAGCAATTGCAGTGACTTGAGGCACAACCTAACTCCAGCATGTTGGAACGTACTCGATGTGACATCCTATTTAGAAGGATGGTGGCAAGCAAATGGCACCTATTGCACCTCCCAAAACATCTCCTTTGTTTCCTGTTATCAACAGCTGGTCGGCTACGAGCAAGAGCAGTGTGACAAAACCGGACCGAATATGTGCGACTACCCCGCGGACTTCGTTTCGAGAGGTTACACTCCTTATGAGGCCTACACTCTTTACACTATTTTTGCCATCTGGCAGTGGTATGAATCCATTTATGAAGCCATTCAAAGCGCGGACTTGTCGGCTACTGGGAGGGTTGGCAAGATCGTGACGACCATCAATCCGAAAGTACCAAAGAAAGTGTCGCTAGGCGATTTCTTACAGGCCCTCACTGCAATGACACCACTTATAACATCCCCTGCCTCTTTGGTCGAGGCGTTGGGTAAAGATATAGGCAAATCTTTCGTGGAAACTGCTTTACGGCAGACTCCAGGGGTGATCAAACAATTGAATCCAACGGGAACTTTGGATTCCGAATTTGTTCAGGTCAATGACCTCTACGACGGTCTCAGTACCATGAAGACCACCTATCAACAGAATGTCTCAAATGCGCTGGGTATGATCCAGCAAAACTTCACGACATTCAACATCTTTGCCGCCAACGGCAACTTCATAGCCCCACGAACCTCGCTGGAAGCGAACACTCAAAATCTAACATTGGCCCTCGAAACTTATATCGTCTCCCAGTGCTTGACCGCAAATAACATCATTGTCACTCTCGCTCGTGACACTAATCCGCACGCGCTTGCCCACAACGGCTCTCTGACAACCAGTAGTCTCGTCTCGTGCGACTCCTACGATCAGTATGGAGTGTGCAGTGCGTGGTGGTACGACCCCGGTACCAATGCTGCCTTTGGTCTGTCATCGCTTCAAAATCCGTCCAAAAACTACTACGAGCTCATGCAGACCATGTTCTCTTCGGGATGGACCACGGGCAGTGCCCTGTTCCTCGGTGCCAAAGACTGCGCCGACTACGTTGCCGTGACTGGCGGCGACCATGGACCTGGCTTGGCCACTGAGACTATGACTCCGCGATGTCTCAGCAATATCCAGGTCTGCGTCTGGGACAAAACCTGTGGGCTTACCGACCCGAACTGCGAATTCACCGGCGAGTATGGACGGGAGAAGTGCAAACCACAACATGAGTATCTGCAGAAATCCTGCCAGGAGTCGGGGGACGTTACGTCGGTGGATGTTCCGGCGGCATATCTTGGTGGATTGGATACTACAGAGGTCCCCGCTCTGATTGTCTGTAATCGTGCGATACAGTGAGCACGGGGAGGTATATATAGATTCATCGGACTCACGTCCTGAGCTAATGCTGGTGTTGATGCGATTCTGTGCGTATCAGGCCCCGAATTGAATAGAACAATACCCTTATACTCTCATAGACCACAAGACGTGTTGTCTCGACCCGACTGCCGGACCTGAAATTCGCCCGAGATTGTGAAAAGATGCGCTAATATTTCCCCACCTCGGTCACTCATCACGGAGGAGTGACGAAACGGAAGCGTTGAGCTGGACTCCAGCCCATTCATCGCCGTCTGCCTGTACTCGGCGTCTAATGCCTATCATTTGATATAATAATATCTAGGAAGAAGAAACAACAACAGAGATATACTAGCCTTTGATAGACTTGAGTGCATAACAGACTTGGCGCCAGGACCATCTTTGTGTGCTTGTCTGGAGTATAAAGAAGGGTACGACCGTCAACCACAAGCTGAACATTGGGCAAGCGAGCATTCTCTATGTTATGCATCCTAGTACACACCCATTATACCCCGTCTTTTCGCCTGCACACCCAAGTACCCATGCTTCTGATCGCACGTTCGACAGTATATCACCCATTTCACAGAGCCCGGCCGATATTCGCGAGCCAATACTAGATCCTGAGTTTGCACTTACGGGCATCACCATGTTTTTGAAAGCTCTAAGTAGACACATGATTTGATCCACACCTTTGAATCGGCACGTTTCACATAGCCACGGCGTTCCAGACGACGGAATCTACCACCTCGCAATATTATGTTTCAATATACTACGGGACCCGGAACTGCAAATTCGCAGGCTAAGCCTCAACGATCCCAGCAAAAGGCTCCTCATTCCAATTCGCACCTGTCATCCATATGCATCACCTGGGCGATCGAATGTAGGGGCAAATTCGCTGTCGAGGCAGCCCGCTGGCATTCTGGGTCACCGAAAGTGCTGTGCCATCATGATAGGCGTGCCATGAAGTGTTACGTTTCGTAGGACAACTCAAAACGATTTGTCGTCGGCTACTTAGATACGTATTATAAGGCATAATCTCGTCAAACAGCTGAAAATTCGTGCTAAGTAGCCGGTCTCACAACATACTGCCTTCAGGAATCTCAACACTCGAAAGCAGAAGGACTTAACAACCAGATATAAACAACCTTTCGTGCGTTCAAAAGATCAAGCTTAAACACACCATTCAAAACATAAGATCGGCGGTAAGAAATGGCGGGCCAAGTTTCACTACAAATCATTAGCAAGCGGAAATCAGTGCGTTATGGAGAGCTGGCGATTATGATCGCAGGACCACATTAACCATACGCTAAGAAGCCAGTCAGTCGTTATACTCATGAAGTCAGCCAGACTTTTACAACACCTGCGCCAGGGTAACGAGGAGTATTCGCCTGGAGCGGAGGATCATCAGGCCATGTTTCATATGCTAGGCGCGAAATGGTGCTTTATATGTCGCTTCTCAATCTCGATATATACGACTGCCGACACATCCGCTGCATAGGTATTCCATGAACGGTTGCATGCATTAGCGACCATGATGCCCGCCTCCCACCTCAATTGATCAACCTTACACACTCTCATCAATATGCTAATACGCCTTCCACATCTTTTTTCCCTCTTCTCCATCCTCGGCTCCGGTCTAACGGTCTCAAATGACTCCGCCCTTGACCACTGGCTCGTTGATAGCATAGAAACGAACCTGACGACCTCCTCATTGGGTATTCCGACGCCACCCGCCGAGTTCCACATAGCTTCCACAGTTGGCGGGCCAAAGCTTCGTATAACATCATGTCTCATGGTCACGGTGGCCGCGCTGAAGACTCTTGCACTTGGAGAGTGGGACGCCAAGATCATTGATGGAACGGAATACAAGCTGGACAGCTACCCAGAAGTGAGCATTCTTGTCAGCACCCCAAAGCGTAAACGAAATATCGAAGCTCGCTTTGTGAACTGGGCTATCACAGTTGGTGTGTATCGAATGATTAGATCGAAGAAGTTTGAGCTTGCTGCGTTCGAGTTGAGATGGAGTAATAGCCTTGTTGGCTGGGTTCACATAGTCAACAATCCTCTTACGCTAGACTCGACGAGCGGCAATCCCATCAATAGAACTGTCTCTGTAGCCAAACGAGCGGCCCCATTACTGGGTGCCGGAAGCATGGGTATGTACCCCTGAACATGCATCTTCGTCTATAGGCTGCAATGCTGACATCATATTTCAATAGTTGATCATACGAAAGCAATGGCAATCAATCATACCGACGTTACTACCGTCATTCTAGTGAACGACGCTGAAGATGAACGTCTCGTGACGACCTTTGTGCCCGACGGCGATAAGACCCTCGGAATCTACGATGTCTTTGTGCCAATCATGGGTGCGCTCTGTGAGATAGCTCCTCATCCAAGCACCTATCGCTCGGACGGTCTGATCGAAGGTCTCCAGGGCTACGCTGGGGCTATCTGCATTCTGCCCGTCTTCCCTCTACGCATGAATCCACCTTACTTGGAATACCGGTGGATCGTCAGAGCAATTGCTCGAATTCCTGCTTATATGCTGGAGCAACGCCGCTTTGGTAATATCAAGTTTGACATGGCTGTTGATGGAGTGCCTATCGCGTTTGGAGCGCTGGATCGTTTGCCAGGGAAAAGTCCTACGCAATAGTGAATATACTTGATCGCAGCCATCAAGTCATCGTTTCAGCACGATTATTCCTAGACTAGAGCGATAAGTGACACACTTTAGCATTGCTGATGGTATGGCATTCATGAAAATTTGGATAGGACTAAGTAGATGATATGCTGAACTATCCTTGCTGAAGGCCATCATACAACGGTCTATCACGTAGTAGTGTGGTATCGAGTTCAACGTACGTGCTCTATGCGACTTCGATTGATGTAGATTGAACCGAGATCTGGCATCGAAGCGGTTGCAGCTACCCTAATTAGCGTAGACAACGTTACCTTCTTCTGAGACAGTTGGTAAGAGGTATGTCGTCAGGGATCATATCATTGTCTACCTCTTGGTTGCCATATAATTTTTCTTGTCTTTTTTTACTTCATCAACAACCGTCTCTCCTTGTATTACTCTCACACAAAGAGACTAGCGGCGTTATATGAAGGTCGCACACTGAGATAAGACATTGAACCTACCAAGCTTAGTAGAGGAATTGCACCACCTTCGGACCCAGCAGTGTATTGACCGAGTCATCAATCCTGTCAGCCTAAAAGCATATGAGGAACAGTTGCGTAAAGATTTATCTATCGTGTCTTCTTTTGCAGCACAGTCGATCTGTAAACAGCGTTATGAGAGCACTCGAGGGTTCGCTTCACCACACAACCATAGCTGAAGTCATGGTTCACCTAGCTAAGAATTTTCCCGGCTGCGTTGACAGCGATATTCGCCGTAAGGCAACTAAGAGATCTATAGGTCGCAACACTCTTGAACCAAAGGCCGTCAATTGGGGCTTGTAAGATGGCAGTAGACGCGCATCGATTGGACACGAAGGCACACCCACAACGGTTCCACCCACTGCTCCGTCTCTTGGCTATACTGTTCAACGTCAGCTCTATATCAAGCGTCTTCTGATACTGATACCAAAATAGATTCTCTAGGATTGGAAATAGCTCAAGTTACTCCAAGGCCACGCTGTTCCCCTGGCAGGTATAACTATTTAAGGCTCCTCCACAAAGAACTCCAGTTCTGGTTCAATCTACAACACGTATGAACTCGAGCTTTTGTCCCAAAGACCTCATTTCGATATCTACTCTTACTCAGCGCTTCACTCTCTCACTCCTCGATATCCTGCTTATGCTCACTCTTCAGGAATCTAGATTCCGAGCAAATTTGATCCCAACCTTTGAACCACAAGCGTTGTCTACCACCTGGACAAGCTCGCATCCCTATCAGTCTCCATCTCCTCAACGTCGCCGATCCTTCGCAATGCAATCCGCCGCGACCGTGAACATCCACACGAAGCCTCAACCTTCTCCCTTGATCGAGTTCAAAGATCTTCATACCCCCAACGGGAAAGTTTCCCTCACAGGATTAAGAATACCTACAGACGCGGTATTCGAATACGTCAGACTCGAAGTCTACGTCAACGAATGGTCCTATGCAAATACCTTCGGTTTCGATAATCAACTACACCTCGTTCCCACTTTTCTTGGGAACGTTCCGGCGTGGATGTTCACCTGGGAGAATGGCATGGATGCGGAAAAGGAACCTACTAAAGCCTGGCGTGGCAAATACACCGTCTGGTATCACGAAACTCACGATGGCGAGGAAGAGCTAGGAGACTCGGCACTTTACCTCTTTAAGCAACGCAAAGATGGGGATAGTGCTGGAGAGCCGGTGCGCCATGGCAACCTGCCGTGGCCTGGCTCCAATGAGAGTCGCTGGTTCGGGAAGGAGATGGACAAGATTAAAAAGGTTTTGGAAGAAGCCAGATCTCACGGGCAATGGAATCCGCCGTTTGGCATGGCTGGGCTGACGGTGACTTGTAACGTGTAAGGCTATAGAAAGAAGGAGCATGTATCTGGAAGGAAATAGTTTGATAGCTTGGGTGCTGGATGGTCCGACGATGATGAAAGCAACAACGACTATAATCTTCCTCCCGGATTGACATTGGAGCATAGCCTAACGCAAGGCCTGTAACCAACGGCAGAGATGTAGTACAACATACTCTCTTTGAATGAGCGATAGGGTTACGGACAACCTGTTAACTAGTGTGACTGCAATAACGCTAAGGGACTTGAACAATATTGACCTATATCTTGAGAAATACCCATTGACGGTGGGGAACTGCGTCAGAAGCAGATTCAGGTATTGTAGACACTCCGTACTCTCCCGTAATCAAGACTTTTGATGAGCATGTCCGATCTGAACCCCCATTTTATAATGCACACCAGGCACTGCGTCCAATACAACTTTTCTTCTTGACTCGAACATGAGGACGATATCAGAGCCTCCGAATTGGAAATATCCGATCTCCTCGCCTTTACGCAGTGTAACACCCTCTTCCGCAGTCAGGATAACAGAAGATACCACTGACATACCCACTGGCAACACAGCAACCATTCCTATTTCTGTCTCAAGGACTATGAGCCCGCGGCCTTGAACAAATTGGTATCCAGGCTCGTTGGGGGTATAGAACACCCGTCGCTTGCGAAGCGTCTTCTTCTTCTCCTCTTTGATACAAGTCGTGTAGTCGTTCGTGTCTGTTTCCAGGTCCATTGCTTCGATTAGTGCATAGTGTTGTCCTGACATGACCCGTGCTTCCACTACCTTGCCACCAATGGGGGCGTGGGTACGATGATAATCGCTTTCCGCGATGAATCCATGCATCCATGTCCCACCCTGAAAACAGTCTTTGAAAGGACTATCAACCATCAGCTCACCAATACTCCATGTAAGACCTTTTGCGGTAAGGGTCGATGAGGGTGAGATTTCCAATTGTTCATTGAAGGTGAAATCGACAGGACTGACGATTACAGAAGAATCTGCAACCGCTGCGATTGGCCGATACCCCGGTTTGAATTGCCGGGCAAAGAATTCGTTGAAAGATCGCCAGCCGCCGCGAGGTGGTAGATATTCCGTGAGGTGAAACCTCGGATTAGCTTCGAATGTGGCCAGTGACTCTGGTGTGAGCGACGCAGGTGTATCCATAAACGATCCAAATGTGATGTTGAAGCGAATGATCCATTGTGTTACAAAAGAGAACTCTTTGGAGGAGTCTGGAGTAACAGGACTTTGGTATGGAAAGATTGAAGGTTGGTCAAGAACAAAGTAGAGCTTGCTAAACCGATTGAAGATTTTAGTTGCATCAACAGATTCACTGGGGACCCATAGCAGCAATGAGTCAAGGAAGCTGAACCAGTCAGACAAGCAGTGAATGTCGTCCATATCGGTGACACCCTTATTTGTCGCTGTGGAGATGGCTTCGTGGAACCCGGCCCGACGGTCTTGAGCGGCTTCGACCCAGTCGCATAGTTCTTGCACGACAGGGTGGTACAAGGATTCCTCTTGTCTGTCCCCCGTAACTTCTGCCATCTTCGACTCGGATCGTTGAAGGACTGGGAAAGAGAGTCTGAAGAGTGTGTGTGGCTAGATGGACGTTAGAATGTTGCGTATACATACAAAAAGTCCGTAATTTGAGACTATTGTCAACAATCAGGTGACTGCCCACAAGGGCCTAGTGCTTGCCCTGTGTGTTATACGGTTGCGATAGATAACACACAATATTGCCTCACACCGCTACATTGCCTTCCCGATCTGTGTAAGCACGAGGAGGATCCCTAAGATGTGATTATGGCAAGTGCCTGTCGTGCCGCATCCTTACATTGATACGATGCCCGGCGTCTCCACCATGTCAATCGATGATTCCAGAGATATCCGCTTGGCTACCTCGATCGGTGAGTGATAATGAGCTAATGAGGGCGATCAGCATCCTTACGATGCTGAAAGGGATAAGGCTACAATAGAAGCCCCGCACAACATAAGGTACCGAGCCCAAGATATACTGTTGCCGAGCGATTAAAACTGCTGTTCGATATACATGCAGCCAACGCGGATGGCGATTTTACCGGGAATGACTTCTCCATACAGGAATAGCGTTTCGCGTCTTGCTGTCCCCACTCGGCTTGTGCTACAAGAGTACATAGGACAGGCACTGAAACATCCTATCCTGATTTATCGATACATGTATGACCTCCCTTTTCATGCTAGATTCTCTATAGCCCCGCTCCATAGCCTCAGCTTCCCACGATCAGCGCTCTAGGATTTAGCCTACCAAGCGTAATCCTTTGATAGTATCGCAAGGCTATGGCGTCACGTACGGGTCATTTGCGGATCATCGTTGGCGCGGGCTCTGTAATCACTTCATAATCATCAAGGAACGTGTGGCCTGAATCACCGCCATAGCCTTCCAGATCGTAGCGAACAGCCTGGTGTGGATGGATCTGAAACGTACACAGTGAAGCACTCCCAGGATGAGGAGAGCTTCCAAGGGATACCTTACTTCGCCCACTGCGAGCGTGTATGACTTTGTTGCGCTGATGACGAGCCCAAGAACGACTTTGAGACCCCAACCTGGCAATCAGCTTATCTGGTATCAGGAGCATCACCACAGGTTTGCTTGCGAACAAGCAGGCACAGGTAACTGTTACACTGGCCTCGACGATATTCCAGTTCCAAAGCGGAACTGCGTCCCCTGTTCCAGTGATAGCAGTCACTATCGCTGGAAACGAAACATTGAGCCTTAACACGTGGGATCCTCAAGTGAGAAGAAGGAATACGAATAACGGACACAGCTGACAATGCAGGTCCTAGAAGAGATCTGATATCAGTAGCTTAGACATCCAGGTAGGCGAAGTGCTTACAGAGCTCCAATGAGGAAAAGACTTCCTAATGCTATCTTATGACGCGTTGTAGTGTGCAATTTCCAAACCATGGGCAAAGGACAGATCAAAATTACGAAATCGGTCAAGATCCACGGGAGTGGCCCAACGATGTTGAAGACATATCTATTACCACAATTGTTAGGAACAGTCGGGTCCCAACTTGATCTGACAGGTTGACAAATAAGAGCACCACCCAAGGCATCATAAAGGCACCAGCAGACCACAATAAACATCAAGATGTTGGCAGTCAGCTGGAATGCTCGAGTGATGAAAATGCGACGCAAAAAGATCAGAACTGATAGTTTTGCAGAGGCCAAAGAGCATGGTTGCAGGATCGAGCCAACGTAATAAACCTGGTATGTAACATTAATGAACGTCAACAACACCGAAGGCAACTAACCTTTTCGTAGGCGATTATCTTATTGAGATCCAGGGACGCCTTATGATGTCCAAGTGCTCCATATCTGGTGACTAGCAGGAGTCAATGGGGAATCAAGGGCGGATTTAGACCAACGTACCCCATATGAAGGAAGCTGCTTCTGCGACCAGCAATACCTAGACCTCCATGAACTAAAACCTAATCCAGTAGAGATGACCGGCTTACAAATGCACAAACGACTAGGTAGTCATCACTTCGGAGAGGTTTGCGAAGAATTCTTTTTGAGGCAAACCGCGAACCGAGACCAGCGGCAGCAAGGACAATGAACACTCCAACCACAGTAAGAATTTCGGAGTCTCGATTTTCTGCTGGAGATGGTGTTTTGCGTGAAATGAGTTGAAAAGCCATTGAGAAATCAATCGATCGAAAAGCGAATTGTCTCTTTGATCACCGCTTCGCCAGATGTTAGCCAAGACCATATTGCAATGCAACGCGTCCGAACCCTGGAGCATTCAAGTATGTGCGCCATGAATCGCTGGTATATGAAAGCAGGGGTCCACCAGGATGCACGCGACAGGGCTTGTGGACCGAGTGGAGGGCTGGCATAGCACGGTGAAGAGGGATAAGCCAACCACGACAGGTCGATCACGGAGGAAGGATGGAGTGGCACACTCTCTAGGCAGGCAATCGAGAATAAATTATCATGTAGGCAATGCCCTCCTGAAAGGAGCACCAATCGCTACTGGCATTTCGAGGGTTTGGGATATTCCCACGGCAAGATTAGCTCGAAACATAACGCCCGCGACAATGTCCAACCATGATATTTGGGATCCACCACGCGGCATGACGTCACGAGCAATGGTCTATAAGGCACAGCAAGCCTCAGCCGGATTGTAATTTATGACATGTATCATGTATGCATGGCGTTATCCAGCTTCGCGAGTTTGACGACGTTACTAACGGAGGACTAAGCCTAATGGGGTGCGGGCTGAATTCCGCGTCTCGCAAGGGATCGGCTCCGACGGCCCGCAGAAAAGCGCTCAGTCTAGCCGCAAACGCGATAGATCTGCTGTCAGGCTGATCCACCACTCGGGGAGAGCGTATCACCTTGATATGACTGGCAGCGCAAGTCATCATGGCGTCCGAAAGGATTCAGGATTCAGGATTCAGGATTAGAAATCAAGGATTAAGGACTCTGTTGTGTGTTGATTCACATGATGTGCGTCGTAGCGTCATTGGCTTTCTCGATCTTCCTGACGTGGACGCTTCTTTACGCTCTCCGATTGGTCGAAATACGTGGACGGGGAGTAGGTGAACTTCGGTCGTTTCATTGCATCCTTCCTATTTAGACGATCAGCCCCAGGCAAGAGACTGTTGTTCTGCTGTGCTCTCCACCCTCGAATCACTTCGGCGAGATGCAGCACCCACGCAATCAATACCTCTCGCTTCATGCTTACAGCCTTGTCAAAGCTGTAACCATAGCCTTCTTCCTTTCCCACTCTTGCAAAGGAGCTTCGCCGGCTGCACTTGAAGGTGATGCAGCGCCTGCGTTAGGGCGCATCCCACGAAGTCAACAGGCGATGTACACGATGAACTTGACCGGGGCATACAACTTCCAACTATCCTATCAAGTCTCTCCATCTATATCTGATGATCCATTCTACACCGCTCCTGCCAATCCCTCCGGCGCTTCGGCTGGCACACTGCTCAAAGTCGAGAAAGAATCAAACACCTCTCGCTACACATTGCCTCCAAGCCTCTCACTCTCTCGATTCATGTATCAATCTAAAACTTCAAACAACACATTGGTGCCTGTTACCGGCTTTATCCTTTGGCCTTACGCCGCACGACCACATCGAGGAGGCATACCAATTGTAGCTTGGGCTCATGGCACTAGTGGTAGTGCTCCAGAGTGCGCCCCTTCCAACATGCAGAATCTCTGGTATCAATTCCAAGGCCTTTATGAGATTGCTCTCCATGGCTATGCTGTAATCGCAACGGATTATGCTGGCTTGGGTGTAGCATCAGATGCTTCAGGCAAAGCTATTGTCCATGAATACGCCACAGGCCCAGCACAGGCAAACGATCTATTCTACTCAGTGCCTGCTGCTCGACAAGCTTTTCCAAGTCTTTCCGAAGGCTTCGTCACTATGGGCCACTCGCAGGGAGGTGGGGCAGCATGGGCGTTCGCGGAGAAACTGGCGAAAGAACCAATGGATGGTTATCTTGGAACCGTAGCCTTGTCTCCTTTTACGAGGTATCTTGACCTACCGCCTGAGGAGCCTATCGTTCCAGCGATCGTGCTCTTTTTGATCCCAAATCTGCAATCAAACTACGCGCCGTTTGAGCCTGTAGATATTCTCACACCGCAGGGAACTCAGAGTCTTGAGTATCTTACTCAGTTACATGGCTGTACAACCGTGGTATACCAACTCGTAGGGCCCGACCTGTTGAAACCGGGATGGCAGAAAAATTCCGCCATCCAAAAGCATCAGAATGTTGCGGCCAGCGGCGGGAAACCAATCAGTGGGCCATTCCTAGTCATCCAAGGAGAAGCAGATCCAATCATCTATCCTCCAACTGTGGAAGCTGCTATCAACGACACTGCGCAAATGTTTCCTGACGCTCAAATCGAATTTCATCTGTTGCCCAATGTGACACACACGCCTACCATGTATGCGGGGTTGCCTATTTACCTCGAATGGATTAATGCAAGATTTGCCGGAGAAGCTGCCAGAGCTGGCTACCATAGATTTGTAGCAACTCTGGCTCGTCCACCCTCTAGTCTTCAGACGGAGTCGAATTGGTTCATACAGAAGCAGCTGGAGCCGTATCAGATGAGTTGAGCGATTGTTGAAGGGTTCCACCGAACGTTCATGTAAGCCGGCAAGTCGGACACAACAAAGGTGGGGCGGAAGTCAGTGATACAAGAGGAGCATTGATCAATATCATTCATGGGCCTAAGGGCGGTCAGATCTGCTTGTATTAGGGGTGTATCCGCCACATCACACTCGAAGTCGTGACGCTTTATTGGGCGGTGTCTTGCCTCCTGGGGTGCTCCTCGGATGCGAAGTAGCCTTTCTTTATAATGCATACATAATTGTGCAACTCTCAAACGGATGCGAGGCTGTGCATGAAAGCGATGGGCGCTAAAGGTTGATCTACATGCGGCATTTGATTGACTACATGGAATAGGGATATGTGCGAGACCATTCCGCCCGAGGGTCGGTAAAAAAAGTCGTGTCCGATATTGGCCGCAATTTTGGAGAGGACACCGGACACGACTTTTTTTACCGACCCTCGGCCGTCTAGCACGTATGCAATGTAACGCGGCACTCGGATTTAGCGGGGATCTGCAGGTCGTAGCCGCTATGGGACACACTTTCTATCAATGCTGTCTCTTATAAGTATCTACGGTTTCCGTCGTGATCACCATCTGACCAGCTCCAGTACGTTCGATTTGTCCTGGAGACTTCTTACCTACTAGGACTACCTTCTTGATTTGCTGGATTGCCATGCCATCTCAGTCTGATTTGGTGAAAGTTGATACGAGGAACGAGGAAAGCCCGCTAGATGTTGAGACCACGGAGAAAAGCGATTCCACTACAGTCAACAAGCCACCCGACGGTGGCTTCCAAGCTTGGCTACAGGTTGCTGCCGCCTTTTTCATATTCATGAACACGGCGGGACTCTTCAACTCCTTTGGAGTGTATCAAGGCTATTACACACAAGGGCCGTTGAAAATTGTCTCTGGATCAAACATTTCCTGGATTGGATCTTTACAGGGATGCCTCATGCTCCTAACCTGCCTAGTCACTGGTCCACTCTTCGACTTGGGATATCTGCATTCTATTGTGAACTTCGGAACGTTTGCCATAGTCTTTGGGATGATGATGACGAGCCTATGTCATGAGTATTGGCAATTTGTCCTCGCACAAGGAGTAATGGTCGGAATTGGCAATGGCCTCTTATTTCTTCCGAGCATTGCCATTGTACCGCAATATTTTTCGAAGAGGAAGGCGCTTGCTTCTGGCATAGTCACCGCCGGGAGCAGCATTGGTACGTTCTTGGACAGACCTATCCAATAACAGTGTTCCAATACATAACTATTATTGTAGGATCCATCATCTACCCTATCATGTTTTTTCGGCTCGAGCCTTCGGTAGGATTTGGGTGGGCCATTCGAATTATAGCATTTGTTATGCTGGGAACTTCGATGGTCTCCGTGGTTGGAATCAGAACACGCATCGAGCCACCTCGCAAGAGAAGGAAATTCTACGACACCAGATCATTCCGTGATCCTTCCTTCATGTACTTCTGCCTCAGCATGTGCTTTGGTTTCATGGGTGTCTATGTTTTGTACTTCTATGTGGAGCTTTATGCGACGCAAGAATGTCATATGAGTGAGGGCCTGGCTCCGTACACGATAGCCATAGCCAACGCGGGAGCTGCACTTGGTCGCTTTGGCCCGAACTATCTCGCCGACAAAGCTGGACCACTGAACGTTCTGATTCCGTTTACTTTCGTGAGCGGGCTGCTGGCGTTCACGTGGACGGCTGTCCATAGCTCGGCAGGTCTCATTGTCTTCTCCATACTCTACGGGTACTTTTCCGCGTCCTTTGTATCGCTGATAGGACCGATTACGGTTGAGATATCAACGGAATCGTCTGACGTGATTGGGACGCGTCTTGGAATGGTCTTAGCATTCGCTGGTGTTGGTTTACTGATTGGAAGTCCCGTTGCGGGAGCATTGTTGACCAGCTATGGCTGGATTGGACAACAGGCATGGTCGGGATCTTTGGTCATGGCATCTGGAATTTGCTTGATCTGTGTTCGAGGCTCCAAGTATGGATGGACGAAAACGGCTCGGGCTTAGCACAAACAGAAAACGTATCTTGCGAATACTCGGGAGTAGAGGGTTGTTATAGAAAACGGCGAGCGCTAGTATCTTCTTGGATTACCAAGTTATATCGACGGACTTAGCTAGGAATAGACTTAATTAGACTATTCCTAATATATAATATCTATTATTAAAGAATAATATATTTATATCTCTAGATATAAGAAATTCTATCTTATAGTTAAAATCCTTAGTTTAAAGATAAAATATAGAATAATATCTCTAAATTCTAATTTTTAGATATACTAAAAGTTCTAGAAAGAGCTTTAAAAGTTTAAGCTTACTTAATTAGCTTTTAAGTAAGAGAAGACAAGCTATTAAGAAATATTTAAAAAAAGGTTAAGATTAATAATAAGATAATAAAATTAATAGTTACTTAATAAAATAAAGTAATTTACTAATAAATTAAAATTTTACTACTTTAAAATAGTTTATTAAACTTAAGTTAAATAGATAAGAAGACTTACTATATTATTATAAGAATATATAAGAATATATATAGATTTATCTTATATTTATATTTATATTTATATTTTATACTCTACTATCTAGCTACTTAGAGCTAATAAGGGCGTTCTAATATTTAGCTTATTAAGAGGAAACTATAAAATATAGAAGAAAACCTCTCTTACTTATCCTATTTATTATAATATTTCTTAACCTTTAAATATTATATACTATCCTCTCTCTTATCCTTTATTAGTAAACTAGGAAGTAGTATAGAAAATTTAAAGTTAGAAAATCCGCTAAAAGCGTATTTTCCAGGGTAAATACTAGTAATAAATAAGAAATTTTTAGGTTTTTCTTATTCTAGCCTAAAAGTCCTATATATAGAAAATCTAAGTCAAGGCCTTAAATCCGTAATTTTCCTCTAGCGCTAGGAAGAAATAGAAAGCTTGCTAGAGTTATAACGGCTACGTCATTAACGCTAGCGTAATATAGGTTTTAAATACAGTCGATTCACGTAATTTATATACGCGTAGAGTACCCCCCCTAGCCTAGCCCCGTTTCCTATACCTATATTACGCCTGCGATAAATTCTCCTACTAAGTATTAGTACTATTATTTATTAATAAGACTTAGTACCTTATTATAATTACCTAGTTAGTACTAGCCTAATATAGTTATATTATAGCTAATTAGTAGGACTTATCTCCTATTAGTCCTATTACCTTATATTTCTAAAAGTTATTAAATATATATTTAGTAACTTATAGTATTATTTCTAGCCCTAGGGCTAATATATAAGCGCGCTAGTTATTTACGTAAAATACGCATTTTTCTATAATATACTAGCTTCCTAGTTTACTAATATTTATATTACCCTAGTATTAGATTCTAATATTTATATACTCCTCTCTCTTACTAGGGCCGCGCCCCTTTCTCTACTTTTATAAGGTTTATACTCCTTTAATTACCCTTATACCCTTTTTATATATAATTTAACTAATATTAATAAGTACTTTTAGCCCTCCTACTAGTCTACTACTACCCCAACTACTTCTCTCTTATACTATTTAGTATTAAGGTATCCTTCTCTTATTTAACCTATAATAAATAGGTTATTATAACCTAGTAGAAGGCTTATAATACTCTAATTAAGAATTATTATATATCCTTTTTATAATATATAAGAGGGAGCTATTATAATTATTAGAGGGGTATAAATATACTTTATTACTACTATTATATTATTATTCCTAGTATTAAGTTATATAATAATCTACTTATAAAAGAAAGTAGATTATATAATCCTACTAATAGTACCTTTATAATTATAGGATTACTACTCTTACTCTTATATATAATTATAATTCTCCTAGCTAGGGGGGGTAGCCCTAGCCTATTATTCTATCTTTCCTACTTAATATACCTTCTATCTCTTAACCTAGAGTCTCTTATACTAAGCTAATACTATTAATAGGAATTAAGGTAGGTATTATTATATATATTAAGGGCGCGCTTACTATATATATAAAAGCTTTATATTATAAGCTCTACTATTATAAAATATCCTAGTTTTATTCTAACTATATTTAGATTAAAGACCTCTTAGCTCTGTTAATAGGTAATAGGTTTATAGCTAGTACTATATATAAGTAGATCTTATTACTAGCCTTATCTTATATTAATAAGTTAAATAAGAGGTATTTAAGTTAATTTAATATTAATATCTATTAAATTAGTAGTTTAAACTAGGATTTTTAGATAAAATAAAAAATTTAATTTAACTTACTATTTTTAGAAACCTTTTTATATATATAAGTAATAGTTTATATTAGTAGAAATAGCTAATTATAAAGGAGTAGAAGTATTATAAACTATATAATCTCTAGTAAATTAGAATTAGAATATAGACTAGAATATTTTTTAAGGGTAATATTAGAGGTAAATTAGATATATTTTTATTATTACTAAGTAGTAGGTACCTACCCCGCCTTATCTTTTTAAGGCGGGTACTAGCCTTATAATAAGGCGGATTCTTAAGGCTTCTACCCGCTTTAACCCGCTCTATTTTACAGTATAACTAGATACTTGTATTATAAATAAAATTCTAGATTTTTATAAGTATCTTCTAATTACTAATATATGTATTCTATATAGAAAGTAATATATTAAGAAAGTCTCTTCTAGTATATACTAAGACTCTGATTTATAATTAGCTGAGGTTAACCCGGATTGAAATCTAATAATAAGTAGGCTAATTCCTAGGCCTTCTAATACAGTTACAGGAAAAACCCTTATCATGGACTCTATGTGGGGCGGCGTCAGCCGTAAAATTTTGAAGGAGAATATTACTCTACTTTGGCTTTTGAATGAGGAACCTGAAAAGCCGGCAGAAAACTCTTTGCCTCAACATCTCCTGAAAGACACGGAGTCGCCCTCCAGGCAGTTGACCATTGAACGTGAACGAGACCTGGTAGACAACCTGGCTTTCCTCTCGGCCTCAAGTGATGATCCACGAAAGGTAATGGCAGTCTGTGTGGAAGAACATCAAGACACACAAGGTTTGACCATTAGAATGGCTTCAAATGCAGGTGATCTGCAACCGGTGAAGGATGCGTTCACAAGAATAGGTACTATATTAGAGCGAGCGGCGGTAAAAGGTTGACTACTTATACTTCACCACGAGTTATGGACTAATCTCCTACCTAACAGACAAGCCGGATAAGGAGAACGGCGCACTTGTTGAAGAGATGATCGCCCTCAATCGCGGTAGAATCTTTTCGCGACTGAGGTCCAGACACGCGAAACGATCTATTAGAAATCATGATAAACCCCCGATAGTAGTCCAGCTGGCTGAGGCAGTCTCAGCAGCATTGGCGCTTAGCACGCCACAACTCATCCCGAGGGTCAATCGGAACGGCATTCACGCAGAAGTGGAAGAGTTGCAGCGCTTGTACAAGCAATTAGAAGCTATGACAGAGGAACAAGCGGGATCTCAGAAAAGTCACAAGATTCTCATAGGCCTTCTGAGGTGTGCTCACTCGCTTGCTTCGCAGAATGACCTCCGGGAGCTCTTCAGTATAATACCTAATTCCGGAAGATTCGGACCAGATACGAGGTCGAGTTTACCGATAGCCATTGGCAAGCTTGGTCGTTACTATTCCACATGTAGCTTTCTCATCGTCGCCGCGCGAAGATTATCGATTTTCAGATCCATCCGAGTAGAGTGCGTGAGAATAACACTACCAGCTTTACTGCCGTTATCGATCACTCACGCTGAACCCTCCCTGTCTGGAACCTTGGATCGGATCCTTGAGCCACAAATAGAGAGACGGACACAAAGATGGGTCAACTCACTCGTATCAGCGGAAGCCAAGTTTCGCAGGCAATTGGTGGGATCTACCCAGAAGTACAAGATTCATGCTGAGATACAGCTCCTTTTTTACTACGAAACGCGCCCCGAACTCAGGCGGCCAAGAGTGATATGCTCTAGCAAGAGTGCGTGCTTTCTCTGCGATCTCTTCATTAAGGTTCATGGGAAGTTTTACGCGGCGAGAACCCATGGAGTTCTCTACGATAAATGGATGCTCCCAAGTCAGGAAATGATTCGTCTCCCGGGGAAGGAAAGTAAGGAAATGACCGGGGTTGTGGAACGCTTCAACGCGACTCTTGAAGAAAGAATCAGATGGACTCTTCCAATGCATAAGATACCACGATTTCACCCGAATGAAAGTGTATTGATAGAACCCGGTCTCTGGACTCCGTCAGCCACTTCTCTGGCTCCCTGTACAACTCCACGAGTCATCGCAGCAACACTCAGTCCAGCAGTATATCTCAACGACCAGTCTGACACGATGGCTAATTTCAAGGCTCTCGTGAGTGATATAGCCCCCTCCACGAGCGCAAAGGAGCATGCCGTTAGAAGAGGCGGGAGCTCGCCCGATCGGACATCGTCTGGGCCTACCCTTGATAGCGGTGCGAGCTCTGGTCTACCAACTTCCGCTTTAAGCATAGAAGTACCGGCTATCAATCGCGAGGGTCCATTGGAGCTCAGTAGCCGAGAGGATGGGATCATTGATAGTGAGATTGGGCGCGCCAGCCTTGCGTCACTCTTCGACAGGACAACATGCGCTTCTTTAAAGTCACCCGGATCCACCCCGAAGGATGAACATACATCCAAGAATCATATGATAGAAATTGCGCAAGTGGACTTCTCCTCTCAAAAAAACCCGATATCAAGCAAATCCGACCATGATTTACCTTCGTTGTCAATACCGCGTTCTACCGTCATCGTCCCAAATTACCAGCCGCTCATTCGAGGAACGTGGACTGTAAAAGAACTGCTAAGAGACGGACCACCCGTGAAGCTAAGCACAAGACTCATACACATCGTTTTGACCTATGACTGGGCCGAAGTGACGTATCGAATGGCTACTGTAGAGCGGCAACAGAAGAGTCAGGAAAGCTTGAGCTCGAACGGGTGTTGTTTGGTGAAGGTTAAATGGCTGGGACCGGACGAAGAGCCTAAAAGAAGCAGCGAGCATAGAACAAATATTGTAGATCTGGACCACATGGATGAGGGTATAGACGAGACCTTGAGCCACGGCGCAGCAGTCTCGTCGACGGAACTGTATATCTATCGCCAGATTGATATCGTTGCCATCAAGTTTATGACGAAAGGGTAAGGAGGTGGTAAGTAGGAGCTGGCGTGACGCCGTCAAGAAGTAAGACATCTTGACGTCGTCTCCTTCAGTGGATCCATGACACAGTGTAAATCTATCGTGATCGAGTCTAAAGGTATGGTATTGGTTGCGATACTAATTTACTTCTATCCTCAGCATTATGGATAATCCCGATATCTAACGATGTAGGAACTCGATCGCTCTTATATGATTGGGCTGGGCCAAGCGACCCCCTTTGTCTCCTTTCATGCCCCATCCGCTCCCCTTTTCTATCCCAAGGCAAGGCGTGGCTCCCCAGTCTTGACAAAGGCTCAGTGGTCAAAGGAAGACACAAGGACGTAAGGGTGGCGCAGTTTCTTGACCTGGCCTAAACCCAAAATTACGACAAATTTTGTATACAGAACATCAAGGGACCTACTATTGTACCTGTGGAAGCAGTGGAATATTTTAATGTGGGGATTGTCAAGGCATACAGCGAGATTTAGGTTTTGAGCATGAAAAGTGCCTGAAACTTTTTCTTTTCCTGATGATTCGTAAGTCCCCATAGGGACCGCCTACGAGCGACGATTAAGTCCTTGGCCTTCGTTGGCTATCGACATATCTAAGCTCAAACGCGTCCAAACAAATCAAGTCCAGATCATGAAACTTTTCCTTCGGTTGGACTGTTTGGGCCGGTTGAGAATGAAATCCTCCGAGCGTTTACCTTGGAGCGGGCTTCCAATACTGCTTTCGCCAACTCCTTCTCATGCCTATTCTTCTCTAACAGTCCCTGGATACAAACGTGAGAGGTCGGAAAAAGCGCGCTGCCTTGGTGGAGGACCACAGATTCACTGTGTGAGTTGGTTTGGAAAACGACGGGGAAAAGACAAAGCGGTTCAATACCCGTTGTGTCGATCCTTTCATCTGGTGGCATCAAGGCCACCTCCAAACCGCACATATCTTCGGCTCGCCAATTTTCCTTATCGCTCGAATCGGGCTGCTTTACAACAACGAGTTTGACCTCATCCTTCCGTGCGGCATCCCACAAGGTGATTGACTCCGAGATAATGCCGACCAAATCCTCCTTGAGTTCTACCGACTCGGATAGTGTGGTTAACGGTCGAAGAATATCGAGAACTCGTTGAACCGTACACTCTACTTCGTTCGATCGTGTAATAGAATGGCCGAGAGCGCTGATACCACGTAGAGTCAAGACTCTCCATACGCTCTCACTTCGTCCGCCCAGGGTGGAGAGTGACTTGGATACCGCTTTCAAAAATTGATCCATTCCCTGGTGGCTCGGTAGACTATCATGCGGAAAAAACGGTTGCCATATATAATCGCACAGGCAGATAGAAATAATATGTTGGACATTCCTTAACCTGAGGAACTCTGAGATTTGCGTCGGCCAGACCGGCGTTGCGCCAAAGATGGGACTCAACCTAGATAGTTCTGAATGAATAGCTTCTGGGTTCTGTGTTGCCGATGAGCTGGGAGTGATCAAAATGAAGGAATAACGCAGAATTCGACTCACCATCATGGCTTGTTCTGGTAGCTTCTGAAAGTATTTTGACGATACCGCTTTGATAGCATCAGATATTCGCCGGAATCCATGGACACTGAAAGCATGTCAGCATATGGCTGCTATTGCTAAACGGAAGTGAATAGCACGGACTAGTACTCGATTGGTCGTTTCTCGATGGGGAATTCGGCTTTTACTTGCTTCAGCTCCGCAGTCAGCTTCATGTTTTCCTCTTCTAGGCTCCTTTCCACTCGAGCATGCCGTATCTTCTTCATCTCTAGCTTCTCTTCGGCCGCTGATGAACGTTGCTCCAGCTCCTTATTCATTGCTGACAGCTGCTCGTTGTGGTCCTCCACTTTTCGGACTCTGTGTTTGTGTTCTTCTTCAATTTCTGCTTTGATCACTTTCACGTGTTTCTGAAGTTTGGCTTTCTCTTCCTGCAGTTTCCGTTTGTTCTCTTCCTGCCTACTTGCCTCTGCTTCGTCATGCTGAGCTATGAGCTCCTCTTTCATCTCTTGGCATCTCTTTCTTTCCCAGTCACAAGCTTCTTGCCCAGCTTTGAGTTCTGTGTTTTCGTGTCGGAGATTCTCCATTTCTTTGCTCTTGATATGAGTCAATGTCTCTACTGTCTGATTTAATCTTTTTACTTCGTTCTCCTTCTCCATCTCTATCCCATAGGCTCCCTCAACCATATTGATGTCGTGTCCAAATGAGGATTCGAAGTATTGCGCAATGCCTGCAAGGCGCTGTAGGGCCCCATTCGAGGAAGCTAGTACAGCGGCTGGGGTTTGTGGCTGTTCGTTATCGCCGCGGCTGAGGTCGGGACTGTTGAAAGAGCCGAGTTGCTGATCTTTCGTTTGATCTGACGGTGTAGTTCTGCGCTTAGATGACCCACCACGGACACCGTTCGTAGGGTTGGGCATCGTTTCTTGACCCTGGAAAGCTCTCCACTTCTTGAGCTACTTTCAGTCTAAGGATTGGAATTTCAACAAAATTAGTCACGTCGAAGGGTCTCGCTTACTACTGCTTGAGCTTGTTCACCACCGAAGAAAGAAGAGTCCGCACGAGTAGAGAGACGGCGGAGGAGACCGTTGAAGGTGGAGTTACTCTTTGAGATGGTGCGTCTACTCTCCGTTGGAAATTTATGATTGGGGATACGTGGACGCATAGAGCCTCTCTTCTGTGCCTAGGATCAATGATCAAAAGGAATTTGGGTAGCAAGACCAAATATAATGTTCGCAAATACGTCAGGCGGCTCCGAGTATTCGGCGAAAACAACGCTATACCAGATTACGTTGAGGTATAGGTGAGGGTCCAATCATGCTAGGCCATATGGTATATCAGTGGATATAATAAGCAGAGCGATTGGTGGTAAGCCGTTCCACCAATAACGTCAGAGTCTACAATGTGCCATCTGCAGCCCATGTAAGAATTGCCACAAAAGGCTGAGATCGTACAGGTGCACTGCTATGTTGGCGTACTCCTACTGGTGAAAGTGCACTGACCGTGTAGGTGTTATCACTGCGGGGTAGGAACGCGATAGCTTAGTGCAATCCTCAGTCTGGCCAACTTTACCTGGTATACACATTGCCTTGATCTTTGACTACCTTGCCATCAGATAACGAATGTCAGTACATTGTAACTCTGTGGCTTTGGGCGTAGCTTGAGAGGTATCTGAGTTTCGAGAGCGTGAAGGGCGTGCGAATTGCTCGGGCAAAATCTTCCTTCTACGACGACATCCTAAGATACTGACGATCTTGGTAGAGTTGTAGAAGGAGAGGCCAGGCCAAAAGCACCAAAGATATACACAAGAGAGTTGATATGGTGGCATCAATCCCAGCTCATCGGTCTTCTTTGCCGCTCTTCCTATCACAACTGAAGCCACTGACCTCCTCAGGTCCATCTGCTGGCATTACAGGTTGAAGTGCGACTGTCTTGCAGATAAAAATTTAGCATCAAGCAGGTAGAGTTCGTGGAGGTTTGGTGGGGGCATATCCGTGTATCTACACAGCCCTCGCGCCCTAGCCTATCCAATAGAATATGGCGCACGGCGTACACTGATACACGAATGAAAACGTGGCCCAATTGTAATCGTAGCTACTACACCCTTTCCCTTCCCTTCCACATCAACGCCGTTCAAGCAGGGTTCAACTCCGGATAGTTACCTTGCCTCAGTCCCTTAGACGTGTTCCAAGCTAGGCGCCAAGCCCCTTTAGGTTAGTGTAGGGGAATATATATACTTTATCAGTATATCCTTCTATAAGTATCCTAGCCTATATAAGAGAAACTAGAGTCTTCTAACCCTTTTCTAGAGTTAAAGGCGGGGCTATTAGTAGAAATATTCTATTATATCTTAAGGGGCGCTAGGTTTAATCCCCTTAGCGCCCTTTATAATCTATAAAAGTTATACCTCTAAGTTATAATTATAAGCTAGACTAATTAGTTTAATAGGCCTTAATAAAAATTAAATAGAATTAGAAGTATATCCTCTTATATCTTATTTTTACTATAACTTTCTTAATAATATAATATAGTTAAATAGCCTTATTATCTTTATATATAAGTCTAAAAGATCTTAATTATATAATTAGTTAAGACTAGTAGTAAATAGATATAAGAGTATATCCTCTTAAAAAAGGGGAGTTATAAGGGAATATATATACTTTATTAATATATTCTTTTATAAGTATCCTAGCTTATATATAAGGAACTAGAGTCTTCTAACTCTTTTCTATTAGTAATACTAGCTTATAACTAGATAGTAATATATCTAAGTATAAACCTTTTTTTATTTTAATATTCTAGAACTTATAATTAATATTAATTAATATTTTATAAGTAACCTTATTCTTTTTAAATTAAAAACTATTACTCTCCTTTATTTATTATTTTAATATTAAGTTTATATAATATTAATAACTTAATTTAATATTAGAGATAGTAGTTTACCTCTTTATCTTTAAGTATTATATCTCTTACTATCTACTACTTTAATAAGCTTTTAGACTTTAGTAGTTAGTTATAAATAGTAATTTTATATAATATATATTTACTACTATATATTAATTATATAGTTAGAAAAGAGAAGTATTATTTTATTAAATCTATTATATATTAGAAGTATTCTAAAAGTTAAGTTAATTAGAAGATAGAATTAAAGATAGAATTAAAGATAGATTATATATTAATCTCTTCTATAAAATTAATTATACTATTTATATTCTTTATATAATCTACTAGTTTATTTAACTTAGCTTATTTCTTAATAATATCTTTATTATCTTTAAGGTATAATTCTATCTTAAAATACTCTATTATATAGTATTAACTATTTAAGAAGTATTATATTACTTAATTATATTATTATATATTCCTCTCTTATATCTTTCCTTCTTTATAATATTTATAATTCTAATTATTAACTTTATATAATATTTTATAGTAGCTATCTTCTATATATCTAATTCCTTTAACTTCTTAATTCTTTTTAATACTACTACGTAGCTATTAAATACTTTTATATATAATAGCTTATTATTATTATCCTAGTTATTTACTTATTCTCTACTTGTAATTAATTTAAGATTCTAGTTATAAAGACTTATACTAAAGTATTATATTAATTTATCTATCTAATAATATATTTAAGTAATATAATTAGTAATAAATACTTATTATATATTAATAATCTATCTTACTATAATAGATTAAGTAGATAAAGGTAGAAAGAGTTAAAAAGAAGATTTTAAGGGGTAATTATACTTATACTTATATTATAATTATATAAAGTATTCTACTTAATATTACTTTATCTTATATTAAAGCTTTTAAATCTTATATTCCTTCTTTTATCTACTATTATATATTTTAAATAACTTTAATTATAACTTATATTAAGTAGACTTATAATATTATTTAGTAATATATTTCTTACTTTATATATTAAGAAGTAGGTAGTATAAATAGTTAATAGAATATTATAACTACTAGCTAAGAATATTAGAGAAGCTAAGCTTATATAAGATAAGAAAGGGAATATATTAATAAGAAGGAAGGGAAAGGTAATATAAATAAGTAATATATAAAAATATAATTAGCTAATACTTTATAATTAGTAGTATTAGTAAGATAAGAGTATAAGATTAACTTAAGTCTTAAAGCTTTAAAGGAGGGAAGATAATACTAAAAAACTATTAATAACTTTATCTTAAAGCTACTATTTAATTATTTTATAAGGGAGGTAATAATAGATATTAAGAGAGTTAGTAAAAGGTTATATTAAATCTAAAGTTTAACTTTAATAGTAGTATAAGATATTATATAAGTACTAGAAAATACTTATAAAAATTTAAGATTTTTACTTAAGAAAAATATACTTAAAAATATAATTCTTTTATTTATTAGTAAGTAATAATAGTTATAAGGTATATTTAAGCTAGTAATAAGATCTACTTATACGTAGTACTAGCTATAAACCTATTACTTATTAATAGAGCTAAGAGGTCTCTAATCTAAATATAATTAGAATAAAACTAGGATATTATATAGTAGTAGAGCTTATAATATAAAGTCTTTATACGCGTAGTAAACACGCCCTTAGTATATATAATAATACCTACCTTAATTCCTATTAGTAGTATTAGTTTAATATATAAGAGACTCTAGGTTAAGAGATAGAAGGTATACTAAGTAGAAAAGACGGAATAATAGGCTAGGGCTACCCCTCCTAGCTAGGAGAATTATAACTACGCGTAGGAGTAGGAGTAATAACCTTATAACTATAAAGGTATAACCGGCGGGATCTATAATCTACTTTCCCTTATAAGTAGATTATTATATAATCTAGTATTAGGAAGTAGTAATATAATAATAGTAATAAAGTATATCTATCCCTCTAATAATTATAATAGCTCCCTCTTATATATTAGGGAAAGATATATAGTAATTCCTAATAAGGGTACTATAAGCCTTCTACTAGGCTACCTAGCTAGGAGGTATAATAGTAATTAAGGCCTTTATATTATAGGTTAAATAGATAAGGATATTATAGTACTAGATAATATAAGAAAGGAGTAGCTAGGGTAGTAGTAACTAGTAGGAGGCTTAAGGGTACTTATATTAGTTAAATTATATAAGTAAGAGTAAGAGGGTAATAGAGGGGGATAGACCTAGGAGGTACTATTAAAAAATAGTATAAAGGAAGGGGTAAGGCCCTAGTAAGAGAAAGAAGTATATAGGTATTAGGATCTAATACTATAATAGTTTAAAGTATAAGGGAGAGGATAGTATATAGTAGTTAAAGGCTTTAAAGTATTATAATAAATAGGGTATATAAGAGAGGTTTTCTTATATATATTATAGTTTCCTTTTAATTAAACTAGAGTTAAAACGCCTTTATTAGCTCTAAGTAGCTAGATAGTAGAGTATAAATTTAAATATAAAAAAGGTATATTTAAGTCTAAATATAATAAATATATATATAAACTATTATAAATACTAAGATACTTCTTAAGTACTATAAGAGTTATAAGGTAAATATTAGTAAAGATATTAATTTTAAATTAAAGGATTATTTATAATAGTTACCTAGTACTAGAGTATTAATAAATAGTTATTAGGCTTACTTATATTATAACCTTATAATAATATTACTATTTAGAACTAATAAGATATAATTAAGTATATTATTATTATTAAGATAGAAGTATTAAAAGACTAATACTATCTACTAGGTATCTAACTAATTATAAGATATCTAGTATAGTAATATCCTATTCTACTAATTACTTCTATACTATTAAACTATTTAATAAAACTCTTAAATTATTATATCCCTTATATTATAATATATCTTTTACTAGAAAATACTTATAAAAATTTAAGATTTTTACTTAGAAAAAGTATACTTAAAAGTATAATTCTTTTATTTATTAGTAAGTAATAATAGTTATAATATAAATTTAAGTCTAAATATAATAGATATTTATATAAACTTTTATAGATATAAAGACTCCCTTTAAGTATTATAAGAGATATAAGGTAAATATTACTAAAAATATTAATCTTAAATCTAAGAGATTACTTATAATAGTTACCTAGTACTAGAGTATTAATAAATAGTTATTAGGCCTACTTATATTATAACTCTACTATAATATTACTATTTAGAATTAATAGAATATAACTAAGTATACTATTATTAGATAACTTATTATATTAGTTATTATTAGGAAAAGATATTATTATTATTAAGATAGAAGTATTAAAAGATTAATACTATCTACTAAGTATCTAACTAACTATAAGATATCTAGTATAGTAATATTCTATTCTATTAATAACTTCTATACTATTAGACTATTTAATATAATTCTTAAATTATTATATCTCTTATATTATAATATATCTTTTATACTCTTATAATAACTATTAATAGTTATACTAGAATTATTATATTAATATAAAGGAATCTATTAGATATAGGAATTTATCTAACCTAGTATTATTAGTAATTCGGGAGCCTAGCCCTAGTAGCTCTAGTAGCTTATATAGAAGGATATATACTTAGACTAGCTTCTACTAGCCCTAATAGGAAATTTATAAATATTATATTATATATTACTAATAAAATAGCTAAATAGGCTAGATCTAAAGTTTAAGCTTAAATAGACTAAAACTCGCTAAGTTACTAGCTCTTAAAGTTAAAAGTTTTTTCTTCTTAACTTTAAAACTTCTAACTTTAAGAGCTAGTAGCTTAGCGAGTTTTAGTCCGTTTTAGCTTAGACTTTAAATATAGCCTATTTAGCTATTTAATTAGTAATATATAATATAATATTTATATATTTCCTATTAAGGCTAGTACGAGCTAGTCTAAGTATATATCCTTTTATATAAGCTACTAGAACTACTAGGGCTATTAAGTTATAGTCCTTAAATTACAAATATATTTATCTAATCCTTTAAAGTTTAACTAGTAGTATTTAATATATAAATAGTAGAATAGCTTATTTTTATTATTAGAAAGTCTAATATTATAATCTAATATAAAGATATAATTATATAATTAAGTATAATATTAAGCTATTTTTATACTTTTAATATTATAATTAATATTCTTATAAGCTATTAAGTAGCTATTAATAAGATCTAGGTATTAATAATAAGTTATAATTAATATATTAGAAGTAGTCTACTTATTATCTAATAGTATCTACTTATATATAATATTTTTTATTATTTAACTAGATATATATTTAGGAGTTTTAAGCCTAATAATATAGAGGTTTCTCTATCTTATTACTTATAATAGAGTTATATATAACTAATTATAAGTAAAAGTAGGCCTAGTTTATAAGTTAATACTTATATACTTTATTAATTAATCTTATAATTTATTAATAGTTATAGTAAATACTAGTTAGATAGGGTACTACTTATAAATAAAGAGGGTAGAAATCTATCTATTATTCTCTTTATATTATAATAGTATCTTAAATAGTATTACCTTATTATTATTATAAGTACTATATATAATCTCCCCTTTAAAGATATACTTACTATATCTTATTACTTATAATTAGGTCCTATTATATAGATATAATAGATTAAGGTTCTTTAATAGTATAACTAGTATACCTAGCTTAATATATAACTTATAAGATAGTAGAGAGGATTTATAAAACTTATAAAAGTACTTAAAAGGAAAGAGTTTATTATCTTCTTCTAATAAAGTATAATTAATACTCTAGTATATTATTATATTATTAGGGATATATAATATTATCTTAGTATTAATACTAATAATATCTTTATTTATAATAGTAAGAATAGTATTATAAGTATTTACTTATTATTACTATTATTAAATAGTACTATTTACCTAGTATACCTTTCTTATAAAAAGCTTTTATATCTTATATACTTAGATAGAATTCTTATATATAAAGAAGGTATCTTCTTTCTATATTATAAATTAGTTATAATATATAATAGTAATATTATAAATCTTATTCTAATATTACTAAGTACTATAATTATATTAATAAGAACTACTAGTTCTAGTAGTACTAGCCTTATAGTAGTAGTCTTTAATAGCCTTCTAATCCCTACTATTATATCCCTACTAATAGATAAAAGCTACTAGTCTATTAGCTCTTAAGTTAAGTCTATTAGCTATTAAAGTAAATAATAAGATATTAAGGCCCTTATTACTAGAAATACTATATCTAAGTATATTTACTTATTCCTTACCTTTATAATCCCCTACTATTACCTTTACTACTTCTTCTTTAAAGTAAAAGGTAATATCTACTACTTACTATTATTCTACCTTACTAGTAGTATATAATTAATAAGCTAGCTCCTAATCTAATACTCCTTAATTAAGTAATCTATTAGTTATATAAGATTAATTTATTTCTTAAAAGTAGTAGCCTTACTACTAATAAGCTTATAGTAAAGTCTTAGAGAGTACTTAAGTTCTTTATTATATATTACTTATAACTAGAAGACTTACCTTCTAATCTTAAGAATAATAATACCCTAGAGTTATCTATTATATCTACTACCTTATAATATACTAGGTAAGTATTATTACCTACTATTATAATATACTTTCTACTTAAGTAGATAGTTAATAAATATAGATTTAATATTAATATATAAGTCTAGTATATTAAGTTTAAGAGGGTAAATATTATTCTAGTAAGCTTTAAACCTACCCTAATACTTCTACTATCTAAGATACTAATACTAGCTTTAAATATAACTACTACTACCTTCTTAAAGGCCTAGTAAATAGAAATAGCTAGTATTATTACCTAGGCTATATATATATTTAATTAGATATAACTAGGTAATTTATAACCTATTATAATAAGTCTTTAATAAAGACCTTATTTATCTACTTCTACCTTTAAGCCTTATAATATAAGATACTTTAATCCTAACTTATAAGTAATATCTATTAAAGTAAAAGATAATTATAAAATCTATTATAATATCTTTAATCTTACTAACTATCTCTAAGTTAAAGTAGCTAATATAAATTCTACTATCTTAAAGTAGAATATAGATTCCTATTTACTTAGTACTACTAATAAGTAGTATACTAACTAGCTTAATAAGCTTAGCTATTCTAGCTTATATAATAATTCTAATAGTATTAATTAATAGTATAAGAGTCTTAAAATAAGATTATATAACTCTTTAAGTAAGTTACTAGCCTTACTTAAATTAGTCTAATATATAATTAAAGATATAAGTTATAATCTAGCTAATTATATTAATACTATTATCCTTAATAGTAAAAATACTAGCTTTACTTTTATAAAAGAGATATAAGTTAGGTTAGTATATAAATATATAGATAGAGAATTATAATAGACTTTACCTTACTTAATTAAAAAGTCTACTATTAGTAGCCTTCTTATAAAGCTTTATTATAAGAAAGATATCTAGTTTAATATATATAAGAAGCCTTTTATAAATATAATAAGGTCCTTATTTTAAGTAAAATAGCTATAAACTAGTAAATAAGGTTAGTAGAATTCTAATTTTAATTATCCTCCTTTTAATTTAAATTTATATTAGTAGAATAGCTAGTATAGTAATAATTTTAGACCTTATAATAACCTATTAAATTCTTATAGAAATAAGCTATTTAGTAATCCTTTTTATAACTTATAGAATTATAATAATAATAATTAATAGTAGTTATAAAATATCTAAGTAAGGATTTTACCTAGAAGTTATTAATAGTTATAAATTACTAGTAGAAATATAAATATAATAGCTAAGATATAGTAGAATAATATTAATAATAAGAATCTCTATTATAAGCTATCTTTTTAAAATAAGCCTTTTTAAGTAAATACTTATAATACTCTATATTTATATAATAACTAGGCCTACTAGATAACTACTAAGAATAAGGAAGGTAATAATAATAAGGTCTTTAATAAGTAGGAGTAATATAATACTTATAAAGAGGGATACTATTAAGGTATTAATTAGTCTTAAGTAGATTAGTAGATAGACTAATCTCTACTAGAGCTTTTATATCCTACTATTAATAAGTTAAGTATTAATAATATAGTAGAAAACTACTTTATAAATCTAAAATTACTTAAACTAATATATAGTCCTTATACCTCTATATTTAAATTAAATAATACTTTATATAAATATATTTAATCTAGTTATATCTTAAAAGTAAAGCCTTTTATAATATCTACTTCTAGTAGATTAGGTAAGCTAAGTAAACTATTAATTAAATCCTTTATTATTTACTCTAATTCTAATAATATTACTATTAAAGGGTATAGCTTCTAGAGAAATTATTATATTATAGTATTTATTATCTTCTTATCTAGAAGTAATAAGTATTATATCTATATAAATACTAGTACTTAAGTAAGTCTAATTAATTAAGACTTCTTACTTATAGTATCTCTAATAGCTTTAATAGAAAAGATACTTATACTTATAATAATAAGGGGTATTAGTAATAAGAAATACGACGCTAGTAAATTTACTAAAATCCTTATATTCTTAATAATTTAATTATTTATACTCCTATACTAGTTAAAGCTAATAAGGGTAGACTTTTTAAGAGGTATATCTAGCGTACCTATTATTTAGGGAGAAACCTAGCTAAGGGATAAAAACTCTACCTACTATTTATAAGCTATACTATTATTTAGCTCCTTCCCTCCCCCCCTTAATAGGCCTACTATCGGGGTAGTATATTAAGGGGTTAGGTCTACCGTTTATAATACTAAGGTTTTATTAACTATATTCTCTTCTCTTTAATTAAAGCGGAGCCCTTCCTCTCTATTAGTTCTTACTAATATCTCTTTTACTAGTATAAACTAGTAGAGGGCGCCTAACCTAGTTAACTACCTTACCGCTACTCTTATCCCTATTAGTAATAAGAGAATAGTACTATAATCTTCTAACCTAGCCTCTAGTAATATCTAACTCCTACTAGTATAATAGTCGGGATAGAATAGTAGGATATATTTACCGGTCTACCTCGCCGCTCTATACGGGTAGCTAGGACTTAGGATCCTAGGAACCTTCCTAATAAATAAGAAGTAGTTAAACCTAATCTTATCCGTATATAACTAGACTATTATAGAGCTCTCCAGCTTCTTTAAGCCCTTATAAAGGTCCTATCTCCCTCCTACTAGGTTACCCTTCTATACTAGGCTCGTATTTCGGCCCTCTAATCCCCGCTAGTAGTAGCGCTACCGGCCCTACTACCGGCCTTCCTACTAGGTTAGTATCCTTTTCTATAACGTCGGGCTATTAAGTACCCCGTTTAATAACCGCTTCGCCTAAGACTTCTTCTTAGCTAACGGGGGTAGTAGAGGGCGTAGCCTCCTACCCCTTTTTAGTTATAACTAAGACTTAATCTTCGCGTTCCCTTTTAAGACTATCTTATATATCCCTTAAAGGATCTTACTTTATAGTAGGGCCTTATTAAGGAAGTCTCTTATTAACGGGATTCCCGCCTCTACTTTAAAGACTGGAATTAGGGTAGCCTTATATACCCCTAGTACTTTATATAGTCCTTTATTCTAGATCGTCGTTAGGGTCTTTATATACTTCCCTACTACCCTAGGGGTATTCTTAGGGCTATATTATATTAGCGCCGTAAACGTTATTATAAGCCTTACTACTACTACGTATATAAGCCTATTAACTAGTAGAACCGCGCCTTATATTAAGCTAGCGACGTAGTAGAGCGCCTAAATCTAGTTATCTATCTTAGCTTATACCTTCCTTAGGTATATATTCTAATTTAGCTTACTATTAAATATAAGTCCTAGGACCTTAATTAATATCTTTAGTTTAACTTTAATTCCTTTAAGCTTAATTATTATATCTATCTTTATACCCTTTATTCTACGGGTTATATAAACGAGCTCGTACTTCTTTAGTATAAATAAGGCTTTATAAGTCTTCGCCTACTATAAGTATACCTTATAAGCTTTATTTAGAACCTTGTAATTCTATTTAATACTCCTATTATAAGCTAGTAGATAGATATTATCTATAAATCCGCCGACTTAAATTAGTAGCTTTAGCTTTTTATACTCCTTAATTAGGGGAGTATTAAAAAATAGAAATAATATCGGAGAGATAGGTAAACCCTAGGGGATCCCTATCTCTACTAACTCTATCTAACTCGTCCTCCTACCGAGGGTAATTAAAGTCGCCCTCTTTATAAGGAAGCTTACCGTCTAGTATACTATCCTCTTTAAGACCCTCTTTATCTTTATTATATAAAGTAGCCTAGAGTAGGAGACGTAATTAAAGGCTCCGGTAATATCTAGGGAGAGGAGGCTTATTATATCCCTCTTCCCTATTCCTTATACCGTGTAAACTATATTAGTAATTATTTCTAGCGCGGTTTCTACTAATCTTCCTTACCTTATACCTATCTATTCCTCTAGAAGGAGGTTATTAGCCTCCGCGTAATCTCTAAGCCTAGCCGCTATTACTATCTTAAATATCTTTCCTAAGGTATCTAAGAGGGCGATCGGCTTATAAGACTTAGGGTTAACGTAGTTCTCCTTCTATAATTTCTTTAAGATTACTATATTAGCCTCCTTAAATTTCTAGGGGTAGTATCTAATCTCGAAGTACCCCTAGAAGAGATAGTAGATCTCCTCCTTTAGTTTACTATATACGGCCCGTAGGAACCTATTTAGAATCCTATTTATCCTAGGAGCCTTATCTTATAACGGTCTCCTTATAAAGCTATAGACTTCCGCCTCTATTAGATTCCCTCCCCCTAGTATTAGGCTTAGGTATTCTACCTTAGTAATATCTTCTAAATCTACCCCTAAAGGGGCTAGGAAATAGATTCCTTAAAGGCGTTCTACCTTCTCCTTAAAGGTAGCCGCTAGCGTCCCGTCTTATCTACTTAGGGAGGGGAACTTAGGTAGGGCTCTTAGCGATATACTCTTATTCTTCCCCTACTAGGCTAGTACTTATACCCCTTAAGGATCTTCTAAGGCCTAGTATATAGCCGCCTAGAAGTAGAGGGTTTTCTCTCTTTAGATTATAACTACCTTTACCCTTTCCGCTTCTCTTAGAGTCTCTCTCGTCTCTATATTACGGTACTAGTAGTAGGCCTTTAGTTCCCGTTTAGCCCTTTACGTTATATCCTTATAAGCCGAGTTCTAAAAGGACCTTACCTTACTAGACGACTTTATTTACAGAATATATTCTTATATAATAGCCTAGAACCTATCTAGTATCTACTCTAAGTACTCGTCCGCCTCGCCGGCGGATCTAATCTAGGGGAGCCTTAGAGAAAGTCTAAGCTACTAGGCCCTATTCCTTATATTTATAGCGACCTCCTTATCTTTAAGTATCTTCTACGCCCTCCTCTAGACTAGGGTTTAACTCTCCTAGCTCTATTCGAATTCCGTATATACCGGGAGGTAGTTAGATCTATACTAGAGGTCTACCCTTAGGCTGTAGTTTCGGAGTGCGTTAGTAGTACCCTTAGTAGTAAAGACTAGGTCGATTACCGACTTTAGACCTCTCCCCCGCTATATTACTATACCCTCCGGTAGGGCGACTTCTATACTATATTTACTCGTTTCGCCTAGTAATATATCTACTATAACGTAGTATATACTTCTCCCTTTATTATTCTACTAGGGATAGTAGAGATTAAAGTCCCTAAGAAGGATATATTCCCCTAGCCTCTTTAAGGCCTCCGCTATTAGAGAGATTATTATTAGGCCGTCCTTTAACTTATACGTTATTAGAGAGGGGTTATAAATATTATATATCTAGATATTATCCGCTTATATTCTCTATTACCCTTTCTTAAAGCTAACTTTTAATAAGTAGTAGTCGCCGCTTAAGAAGTCTACTTCCTAGCTCTTTATATTAACTCTTTTATTAATATAAAAGTATACCTAAGTATTCTCCTTAACTTTATAAACTAGGTAGAACCTATTATAAGATAGGTCGTATATTAACTTAGTCCTTAGGTTAGTTTATAGCTCTTATATTACTAAGATATCTATTTACTAGACTTTAGTATCTTCTAGAAGTAGCGTTTACACGCCGTCCTTTTCTTTTTATACGTTATATTATAGGATCTTAAGTAGTTACCCTATTATATAATTAGTATAAAGCTAGAGTCTACTACTATTTAGTCGTCTATAACCTAAGCGCCTACCTAGGTAATTAGTACTCCCTAGGGTAGCGGGAGGACCTATTATCCTACCTCCTTTCAGGCTATTTAAACTATTATAATTAGCCGCCCTCTTTATTAGGGAGGGGCTAGGTCTAGTAGTTCCCTTTCTACTTATACCGGTAACTTCCTCTTCCTTAATATACCTTAGACTATCCTAAAACTATCTATATCTATCTCCTCTTCGCTACGGGTATTAGTTCCCCGTAAGCCCTACGTATTATAGAACGCCGGCCTAGTCTAGCGTCTTTATACTACTCTCTAGTACTCTCTTTACCTAACTAGGTAGTCCTTACTCTAGGCCTTATAGCCTCCTTTATAAGTAGCGTATATTATTACTCCTTTACCTGTAATATAATCCGCTAAGTTATAACTACCTATATAATAGCCGTACCTCTTCTCCCTTTAATACTCTCGCGTAAAGTATTTATATTTATAGTAGTTAAAGTATTATCTTATCTCTACTCCTTACTCCTATCTCTTATAAACTAAGAGACTACTACTAAGAGCTATCCCTCCTTAAACTAGGCGGTTTACCGCCTCCGGTATTACTACTCTAATAATTAGGGTTAAGTAGGTCTTCTTACTCCTATCCTACCTTAGTCTTACTATATATTTCACCTACTTAAAACTAGTAAAGTTAGTATTTAAGTAGGTAATAATATTATCCTCCTTAATTCTCGCTAGCCCCTTCTCCTTTTCCTTTTTATTAAGGAGGTTTATATACGCCCCTATCTTATAAGGATAAATAAAATGTAACCGCATTTTATTTAAATAGTACTAAAAATTTAATCGCATTTTATTTAATTTTCTATTTCTAAATAAAATGCGGCTTAAACCCTAACTAATTTCTAGGAAAAGTATACCGTTAGAAAGCTCTTACTTAGCCCTATAAACTAACCTACTTACCTACCTTATTAGGCTTAGTCTCGACTTTAAATAATTTTCGGAATACTAGGATTTTCTTAATATTCTAGCCTCGACGGGTAATCTACTACTAGTACGAGCTTATTTTCTCTCGCTCGTTCCTTTAGCTATATATAGAAGTGAAATATATAAAAAGTATATAAGGATATAGAGCTAAGCTTAAGCTATCTAGCGAGCTAATTTTTAGCTAGAATAGATAGAGTTAGCTTTAATCTCTATAATAAAAACTAATAATTATCTAAATTATTAGAGATACTATATAAGATTACTAGATTTAAGTTAAATACTATATATAGATTAGATAGAGAAAAAAATTAGAAAAAATTAGAAAAAAGAAGTAGCTATATTAGGTAATATATAAGAAAGTTATTAAGTAAATACTATCTAGTAGAGATTCTTCTATTACTTCCTTAGTATACTATCTTTAGACGTAGGATAACTAGGATATCTACGCTAAATATAGCTATATATATATATAATTAGATTCTCCGAAGACTTAAGTATATCCTAGAGCTAAAACATCTATAGAATTTCTATAGGAAAAAATTATATTAGGGCTATAAGATTAAGGTAAGAGCTAGACGTAGGAATATCTTAGCTAGCCTTCTACTCGCGCGGGAGGGTTAGTTAGCCGCGAGAACCTTAATATAACTACCTGAACCGCCTACTTCTAATATCTCTCGACCTCCTTTCTTCCTCCTTCCTAGATTATCTATTAGAAAATCAACCTTTCTATCTAGGGCTGAAACCTATATAGGAAATCAACTCGTCTCTTTGTAATAAGATAGACTATATCGCGATTCTCGGAGATAGCGGCTTTCTAGCTTACTAAGAGTATAAATACTCTATTCTTCCCTTAAGTCTTAACTATTACTTTCGTTATACCCCTCTTAGTCTTTCTACTAATATCTAAGAGGAGATTCTAACTACTAGAGATAAATAATTTCAGCGCGGAAATTATTTATATACTACTAAGGATTTAGGTAAGAATTATTTAAAATCTTTAGCTAAATAATTTCCGGGTTAAATTTAATCCGATCTTTTTTTTAAAAAGTATATTTTAAAGCGGACTATAAGCCCTATAAAAGGAGGGTCTAACCTTCTTTATTAGGCTTAGTCTCGACTTTCTAGAATTTTTAAAAGTTAGCTGAATTTTTAATATTCCGCTAGGGCCGGGTAATCCGTAGCTAGTATAACCTTATTAGTTCTTACTCGTTCCTTACAAGATATAATAAATATGATTTCTAGAAAATAATATCATTGTAAAGAGCTCGCTTAGAGCTTTTTAACGAGCTATTTTTAGTAAGAAACTATAGAGAACTCGTTAATATATTAAGAGTTCTATTTATCTATCTATTAAGTACTCTAGTAGTAATATATATAGTTAGAATCTACTAAAACTTTATATAAGGTATTTATAAAGTAGAGTCTAACTTATAAAGATAAATAAATTATAGCTATAGTTTATCTATTTACTACTAAGGATTTAGTTATATTTTATTTAAATTTCTCTTTTCAAATAAAATATAGATTAAACCTTAACCGTTTTCTTTAAAAAAATACCTTTAGAAAGCCTAAGTTTAGGCCTTTAAAACGACCTACTTACTAACCGGATCGGGTATAATCTAGACTCTCTATAATTTTAGGGAAAATAGGAAATTATTAATATTCTACTCCTAATAGGTAATTAATAACTAGTACGAGCTTATTTCTTCTTTCTTATTCCTTCTACTATTTTTAGGTTATAATTTTAATATAATTAAATCTATATATAGAGTTTACCTTAAGCTATTTAATAAGCTAATTTTAAGCTAGAATAGATAGGGAAAAGCTAGGTTTCTACTACTAGTAAGAGATATATTAAAAATAGTCTCTACTAGTATTAGGATTATTAGGATTTAGGCTTTAAGTTATATTTAGATTATATAAAAAAAAAAGTATAAAAATATATAAAAAAAGAACTAATTAAATTAGGTAAGATTTAAGGAAGTTATTAAGTATATAAGACCTAGAAGAGAATATCTATAATCTTTCTTAGCGTATTAACTTTAAATCTATATTAGCTATATTATCTACGCTAGATATATTTATATTTATATATATTTTAAATATCTAAGAAATTCTATATCTATCTACCTAATAATATTAATATATTTTATATAAATAAAAATAATATAAGGATTATAGAATTAGAGTAGTAATTAGATATAATCTATCTTAGCTACCGGCTTATACGCGCGGGATACTAAAAATAGCTACTAGGAGCCTTAGATATCTACTAAACCTTAAGTTAACCGCCTAGAAAGTTTACTTCTATATCTTCTCTTTCTTCTATCTTCTTCCTTCTTATATATTTCTATTAAAAATCACCTTCCTTATATAAGGCTAAAATCTATATAGGATATTAATTCTTCTCTTTAAGTTATAATAGAGTATATTTCTATTCTTAGAGATACGGGCTTTCTAGCTTATCGAGAATATAAATACTCTATTCTACCCTTAAGTATTAACTCTTATTTCCGTTAGACTCCGTATAATATTTCTCCTGAAATCCAAGGAGAAATTCTTTCCGAGGCTAGAAAATACCTTAATCTCGTTCGGGATATCTCTAGGATTAAAGAGACTAAGGTTCCTTCCTCTTTCCCTTTCTTCTTTCCGGATCTCGCCCTTTACTTAGACGGGTTAGCGTGCTAAGACTACCTATATATTACTAGATCTACTCGAGGTATTTTAAAGTATTATAAAGAGTCTTACGATTAGGAAAATCCTAGGGGAAAGGAGTGAATTTCAAAGACTTCGAAAACTAATATTCCTTAGAAATCCGATATACCCTACTAGTAATTCTTCTAGTCTACTCCTAGTAAATCCTACTTTAGGGTAAACCTTAAACGACCCTTTTTAACTTAAGAAACTAGGCCTAGAAGGGCTAGTTTTAACGAAAATATTAAGATTAAAGAAGAACCTAAAAATCGCTCTAATAGTTCTTAGTCTTCTTCCTAAAATTCTTAAGGTAATTCTACTATTTTAATATATAAAATACTTTAACTAATAGTATATATAGACCCCTTAAAATTAGACCTAGAATAGATTATACTAGACTTAAAAGTTCTAGTATATTAAAATACCTAGATACGAAAAATTTAATAAAACCTATTCAACGACTTAAGTCCCTAACTAGAAAGGACTTAATAGGGCTATTATCTAGAAGGTCTAGATAGGCTTAAGTTACTAGAGCTAAGAGGGGAGCTAAATACTCCCCTATTAAAAGTCGTCTAGCTAGCTTTTAATAAACTAGCTTGAAAGTCTTAAGAAACCCTATTAAATATAGGTATTTTTATACGTTTCAAGATAGTTTAGATTAAAAAAAAATAGTCGCGAGCTAAACCCTTTTAAGCCTATTAGGATCCGAGTTAAATTTTAACTTATTCTCGTAGGTAGAAGTAGGTTTTCAGCTTTTTTATTAGAACCTAAGAGGATTTAAGTTCTAGTAAATTTCCGAGGTATTCTTTTACCCTTTCCTAATAACTTTCCTATTAAAAGTTTATCTAGGTCGCCTCTAATATTAATAATATTGAAAAATTTAAAGAAACTATTTAAAATATTAAGTCCTTAAGAAATAAGGATTCTTCTAGCGAGTCTAACTAAATCGAGACTAGTAAAGAAGAAGAAGATAAATTCGATATTAAAGAAAATACTTGAATCCGGCCTAGAAATACTAGTAAGCTTTCTAGTTTATCTAAGCTAGAAAAGTCTTTACTAGATTTCTCGATTTCTCTTCTTAACTATTCTACTTCTAAAGACGAATACGAGCTCCCCCTAGTCGACGTACTAGCCGTTCTAGGACTAGACTAACGTGGGTTTAAGGGTCTAGATAGCTACCCCTCGATTCTATTATCTTTTCTAAAAATTAGCCGTTTTCTCGTTCTTTAACTTACTTTCGAAAATTCTTCCTATATTAAGGATAACCCTAACGACTTAGATTCGACTTCTAGTACTTTTAGTACTCCGGATCAATATTTTTCCGAGGCCGAACTTGCGGTAGGCCCTCTACTACGACTGAAAACTCTCGTAGATCGATTTCTTATTTAGGGTTCTTATACTCCTTTCGAATAGATACTAGACCTCCGGAGCTACGGAATAAAGATTACCCGGACTTCAACTTCCTTAGGAAAAGTCGATTAGGAAGGGGACTCGATTTCTTTAGGGGGTTCTTCTTTCTTGATTTCGGATTTTCAAGGATTTATTTACGGCCTTACTTCTTCGACTCGGGCTATCCTTTTTCGGGATATACTATTCGAAAATAGTATTTCTACGCGGAAAAGTCCTATCCGAAAAATCCCCGAGATTTCTTAGTAGAAACTATACGATAATCC